>Ga0210057_1004039_pt1 | contig 19805 bp, 23 predicted proteins | sample CryGeyCG2114_010_2_FD_183968 | JGI IMG/M metagenome (GOLD analysis project Ga0210057, IMG submission 183968) | Groundwater microbial communities from aquifer - Crystal Geyser CG10_big_fil_rev_8/21/14_0.10 (SPAdes) (version 2) | ecosystem: Environmental > Aquatic > Deep subsurface > Groundwater ...
CATCAAATGATATTTTATAGAATAAACCTTGTGACAAGAATGCTGTAAATGCTCATACATAATAGAAAGAGGTGATATTAGTATATAGGTTTTACCCATCCACAGCAGAGCTGTGGGGATTTCTTTTCAATTAAACAAATTTACAATTAATTAATAAAAAGAAAAAAAGAAATAGAAAAAAATAAAAAATTAAGGTGTAAGATCAAACACATACGTATCAGTTATTGGGCAAGCAAATTTTTCACCATTAGCATCGAGGAAGTAAGGGTATAATTCCACCTTGCTTATAATGGTGGTACCAGGCACATCAATAAAGACTGTAGTTCCTTCAAATGGTTTAATTTGTCCCAATGTATCATTAGTGATTAGCATACTCCCTCCTCCAACGGGGAGCGTTGGATATAGATTAATTAAAAATCCATCAACTGTTTCACCACGAGAATTACTTAAAACAATTATGCCGATTCCTCTTGGGTCCGGAATCAATGTTACATTTTCAAATTTTAAATCTGCATTCAAACACTTAGCATTTAAGTCTATATCTCCTGTTCCTTTTTTGAGAACATTATTTACAACTGCCCATATAACTGCAATTGCAACTAAAACCAGGACAATTATCATCAATGTTGTCACCACAGTAGATAATGCCTTTTTTGATTCTGGAAAAATATTATTTTTGTTTTTCATATCTCACCTCCTTTCAAATATTTTCATTTCAAGTATTGAAAATGTTTGAGCTAAGAATCTCAGAAAGAGATTTTTTGCCTCAATTTTTTCATTTCAAGTATTGAAAATGTTTGAGTTAGGAATTGCAAAGCAATTTCTTGCCTCAATTCTTTCTCAATAAATGCTTGTATTAATTATGAAATCAAACTATAAAAAGCTTTTTATTTATTAAAATTATCAACTATATGAAAAAATTCCTTGCTGTCAATCACTTTATCAACTTCTGTCAGCCCTCTTTGTTCTGCGAATTTTGCAAATGCTTCTGGTTTGTATCCTCTTTTTCTTAGCGATGAAATAGTTGGAAGCCTCATATCATCAAATCCTTCATACTCTCCTTTTTTAATTGCAGCAGTTATTTTTCTTTTTGAAAGAACTAAATCTGTAAATTTAATTCTCCCCATAAAAGCAGTCCAGGGAAATTTCTTTTCTAATCCAAGTGCGCCATAAAAAACCTTTTGTCTTTTCGCATTATCCATATGATCTTTTCCTCTAATGACATGAGTCATTCCTAATTCTATATCATCAACAGCGACAGAAAGGTTCATCAATGGCCAAACTCTGTATTTATTTCCTTGAAGAGAATGTTTTGTTAAATTAATCCTTGCTAAAGGGAAATCCCTCATCGCAGGATTTTTATGCTTCATGTCAGACTTGAACCTCAAAACAGCGTCGTGTTCCTTAAACCCGTTTTTATCTAACATCTTATTCCATTGTGTCAAATTATTTTCAATTTTCAACTTTCTACAAGGGCAGTTTTTTTTAGCATCAACAAATTTTTTAAATTCTTCTTGAGAACAAGTGCAAACATACGCGGAATTTTTTGTAATTAATTTTTCAGCATATTCATAATATAAATTCATTCTATCAGAAGCATTTAAATATTTGTACACATTTCCAAAAATCCAATCGCAATCTTTTTTTATGTTTGTATATGCCTCTTTAAGTGTTGTTTCTGGATCTGTATCGTCTATTATAATATAAAATTTACCGCCATATTTTTTTACATAAAGCGATGAAATCATATTTGAAATTATATGTCCTATATGCATGGGTCCAGAAGGAGCAGGTCTAAATCTCATAACAACCCCCTTCTTCACATTCGGCAGTTCTTCAAGCCCCTCGCGGGTTTCTCTCTCGCTAACTTCGTCTTTTAATTTTTCAAACTCGCGCTTTTGTTCTTCTAAAGACAACTTTCCAATTTCTGAAATAATCTCTTTAATCTCTGGAATTATTTTTTTAACTTCATCTTTTTTCAAACCTTCGTTAAACAAAGAAGAAATAACAGAACCAACTTGTGCTTTTCCGTCGTGTGCAATCGCGTTTTTCAAAGAATATGCGCGCGCAAGTTTTTCAAAGTTTTTCATAATCTAAAATAGAAAAAAGTATTAATAAACTTAATGAATTAAATAGTTTTATAGTTTTTACCAAAAGTTTGGTTCCTTAATAATTTAACAATAGTAAATTTTATATAGTATTTACATTCTTAAAAAATATGGCAAAAAAAGAATTTTTCAGAGAATCAAGTATTGCAGAAATTAGGGAAAAAACCCTCGTAGACAAACATATAAGTGAATTAGATAACGGAGAGTATGTTGTTCTAGATTCCAGTTTAATTATTCCAAAAAGATATGAATCAGCAAGAAAATTTATGAAGCACGGGCCAGAAGTAAAACCAAGAAGAATCTACACTTTAGAACTAGCAGTTAGGGAAGCAAAAACACCGGTTCAGAGTAGGGAGGAAGCATTCAATAAGATAAAAAATCCTTTTTATTGCGGGTATACTTTTATGCCTGTTGGAAAAGACCAAAGAAAAAGAAAAGTTTCTTTAGTAGAATGTTTAGAAGGAGCAAGAATATTTGCTTATGCTCGTCAGGTTTTTGGAACAGAAATTAAAATAAAACCTTATGATGATGCTAAGAGAGTTAGACAAGATGGGGCAGAGATAATTGTAGATGTTCCTTCAAGAGAAATAAAACAATCAAGAGTGAAATTTAAATTAACGTCGGTTCCAATAGTAGATAGTCCTGAAAAATATTTAATTTCATTGGGAATAGGTTCGGACCATTCTTGCGGTTCTAAAAGATTTAATCTCAGGTACAGATACTCTGACGATAAAGAAGGTTCTGGAATTGTTAATATTTGTGCACATGAAATAGCAGGATATTTTGCAATTATTGATTATTATATAAATAATAAAAAAAATCTTGTTCCATTGCAAATGTCTCAGTTTGCTATTCCTAGTCAGGAAACAGTTGATTTTTATTTAAAATTAGGAAACAATGTTTTGATTAAAGACCAAATCCTAAAAACAAAAGATAAATTGAGAAAACCCAACAGAGCTGAAAAGGAAATTGCTTTGTGGAGTTTTGTGAAGAAGCTGGGTTATGATAGGACATTTTACTCTAAAGGAAGCAGGGATGGAAACTTGGTTGATTATAATTGGAAAGGAAATTAATAAAATTATCATTCAGAAAAGTAATATGGTTTCAGAAGATTAGAAATTGATTTTTGTCTAAGTTTCGTAATTGCTTTTTCTTCTATTTGCTTGGCTCTTTGCTTACTCACTCCTATTATTCTTCCAATCTCTTGGAATGTCGGAGGATTCTTGGTACTCCAAAAACCAAAATAAAATTTAAGGACACGTTCTTCATTGGGTTTTAATGAATTAAAAACAGCATTCAATGCTCTTTCTAATCCTTCTTCATCAAAAGTTGTCCGAGGATCTGTAGAATAATTTTTATTTCCAAGATTTTTTAATTCTCGAGGACTGCGATATGTTATTTCAGGATTTAATCTTGGAAAAATTTCACGAGCTGAAGTGTGAAATGCAAAAGAGAATTTATCAATCATCTCAGCAGGAGGGGTCATATACCCACGTTCATATTTGCCCAATACATTTTGAGATATTCCTAATTCTGCTGCCAATTCAGATTGACTGAGTTTTCTTTCCTTGCGATATTTTTTAAGATTGTTCATAAAAGAAATCATAGAACATGGTTTTTAAATTTTTCTTGAGCAAAAAATAATTAATGTAAAGATATCTTAATAATCCTCAACTCCTTTTTTTCTTTCAAGAAGCTCAACTCTTTGCTGAAGACGATAAATGCTGTTTGAAAGCTCTTCAATTTTTGTTGTCATGTCCATCAATCTCCTTGCAAGCCTTTTTCTTTTATCTTCAGAATCAAGAAGATTTTCAGATTGTTCAGAATTTGAAACAGCACTTGAAGAAGTTCTGTCAAAAAAACTAACAGTTCCGCCAAAAGGCGAAACCTGCGGTTCATCTTGCAGAACTTTTTTTATTTCACTTGCTTTTTCCTGCTGTCTCTTGTGTCTTTCAGTTAAATCAACAATTCCTTTTTTCTTTCGAAATCCAAGCAATCCCATCCTCAATTAAAGAAAAACATATTTATAAGGATTTTGTAATTAGTTTTTTTATACTATCTTCTTTTTCACCTCAATTTCCTCCCTAAAAACCTCTCAAGATGCTTTATTTTTTTAAGAATTTTTGCTTTATCATCTTTTGAACGATTATATGCAACAAGATAGATTTCTTCTAATTGTTTTAATGTAATCATTCTTGTCTTAACCTCATAAAAATCAATTTTTTTGGTTGATGTTAAAAAATTCTTTTCATTCAATCGCTCATATCCTCCAGGCATGTCAATTTCAACTATTAACTTCCCTTTTTTTATTACAATTATCCCCCATTGAGGATAATGTTTAAACTTAATTTTTTCTTTTTCTAATAATTTAATAATCTTAAAGAAATATCTTCTTTTAATCATAATATCAATATCATTAACTTTCATGTTTTTATCTTTTGTATAATAAAAATGAGCAAAACTTCCATGAATGACAGGAGCAGTCCCTTTATCTTGAAACAGATTAATAATCCCCTTTGCAAAAGGAATTAATCTCTTGAAAAGTTCTTTGTTTTTTGGATAAATTTTTTTCATTTCGACCCTTACTGAATATATCCGCCTTTTTGCAAATTCCAAAGTTTTCGATATTCCCCTGGTTGATTTATCAGCTCAGAATGTTTTCCTTGCTGAGTAATCCTGCCTCTTTGCAAAACAATTATTCTGTCAGCATTCATTATTGTAGAAAGTCTGTGAGCAATTATTATTGAAGTCCTGCCTTGTAGCAATCTCTGAAGATCTTTTTGTATTTCATTTTCAGTTTCAGAATCAAGAGAAGATGTCGCTTCGTCTAATATCAAAACTTTTTTATTTGCTAAAATAGCCCTTGCAATTGAGACTCTTTGTTTCTCCCCGCCAGAAAGTCTTACTCCTCTTTCTCCGACAATTGTCTCTTCTTTTTTCGGAAAGTCCTTAATTACTTTATCCAATTGCGCAAACTTAATTGCCTGCAGAACTTCTTTTCTTGAAGCTTCTGGTTTTGAAAATTTAACATTATTGTAAAGAGTATCATCAAATAAAATACATTCCTGCGGAACTATTCCTGATTCTGACCTCAAAGATTCTTGTTTAAAGTCCCTGATATCTTTCCCGTCGATTAATATTGCTCCTTCATTAACATCATAAAATCTCTTAAACAATTTTATAAGAGTTGTCTTGCCACTCCCAGAATGCCCAACTAAAGCAACTTTTTCATTTGGTTTAATCTTTAAATTAAAATCTGAAAATATTTTCCTGCTCCCATACTTAAAGCCAACATTTCTAAACTCAACTGCCCCTTCTTCAATAATTAAGTTCTTAGCACCCGGTTTGTCTTTTACTTCATTTTCAATTTTTCCATACTCAAACAAATCCTGGAAATCTGCCATTGCCCTGTAAAAATTTTTCACACCCCCGACAAAACCAAACATCGGTCCAACAACATTCCCGTAAATTGTGTAAATAAAAACCAAGGTTCCTAATGTTATTTCTTTATTTAAGAAACTGATTAATGGAAAATAAATCAGGAAAAAGATTCCTATAGTTAATATCAAAATCTCGCCGGCATCAAACCACCTGTAATATCCCCAATTTTTTAAAGCTCTGTTTTTTGTTCTAGTAGTAATCTTATCAAACTTCTTTTCAACATCTTCTTCTTTTCCATAATTTTTAATTGAATCAACATTTGTAAAAATATCACTTATAAAACCTTTTTCTGCATCCTGGGCATCATTAAATTTTAATTTTGAATCTTGCTGAATATTCTGAATAAAAAAACTATAGGAAATAAAAACAACTGCGATTGCCAGAATTGTCCAGGCAGAAATTGAACTGAAATATGCCAGCGACACTCCGACAATAGCCAATTGGAAAATTAAAGGAGCCACATTAAAAATCAGCACATCTGTCATGGTTTCTATAGCTCCCGAGCCCCTGTTCATTCTTGAAATCATCGAGCCTGTTTTATGAGTAGTGTGAAAATTATGAGATAATTTGAGAATGTGTGCAAAATACCTTAACTTAATATCTTGGAGTAGTCGTGAATCCAGAAGATTCACCAAATGAATCGTGACCCACTTGCCAATTACTTTTGTTACAGAAACTGCTGCAAAAATTAATAAAATTACAAATAAGGTTTTTACAAAAACTTCCTTAGGCAAAATTCCCTCAAGAAAATTCGCACCATCATCAATAATTTTCTTGAATAAAAATTTGTCAACTGTAAACATGGATTCTACAATTAAAGAAACAAACAAAAGAAAAACGAAAAGTTTCTTGTATCTTTTTAAGATGTTCCAATATTCTTTGATATTGTACTTAAATTCTATTTTTTCTCCCCTATAATTTTTCATATTAACTCATAAATGTTTATATATTTCAAATCATTCTGATTAGCATGAAAAAACGAATTGCAAAGGACAATTCTTTTTTAACAGCCAAGGAAATGGATTTTGAAAATGAAGATGAACATGACCAAAACAATGAAGAGGCACAACCAACTTCTGACGATTAACATTCCCATCATAAACCACCGGTATATTTATCTAAAAGGTGAAAATACTTTTTAAAGTTTTTTTAAGATGAAAAAGCATAGAAAAAGTTTATATATTCGAGGTTCTTTAATTTATCAGCAAAAGATGGACAACCTTTTTATTAGAAACATTTTTTAAACTACAAATCCTTTATTTCTTGTATGGTAGCCACAATTCCACAGATAATTGGAAAGATAAACCCTAAACTTTATGCAGAAAATGGGGGAGAACTCTTAAAGAAATATGGTTCAGCAGATAATATCCCGGCAGAAGAAGTTAAACCCCAGGCATTAAAATATGAATCTGTAAACAAGGTTTTAAAATTAAGCAATAACGGGGCAGAAGCATCACACACACTTATCTACGATTCATCGTCAGAAACATTAGAACCTGTTTATTTTTTTATTCTTGATTTAATGAGCGACGGCGGATTTGCACCTGAAAAACTCATTGACAATTTTACATCCTCACCAGGCTCTGGATATTTTGCAGAATTAGGGCAAAGAGCGACAATAATGCAACAGCAAGGAGCAAAAATTTTAGGAGATGTAAACACTGTTATGAGAAGCATTCTTAATTTAATTTACGATTTAAGGGAATTTAAAATAAGGCTTCAAAGTTACGACACTCTAAAATCCAAAAAAGAAGAGGAAAAAGAAGGAGCAGTCTTAAGCTTAAAACAAATATGGATGGATAAAGTTGATATTGCAAAAGGAAACTCAAGCATAAAAGCAATGGCTCTCGGACAAGCTGGATTCCAGACTTTGCTCGACGGATTTTTAGTTGTAAAAAATGAGAAGGATGTTGATAAAGTTGATTTGAATGATAGAGTAAAGAGAATAATAAAACAAAGAATTCAGGAATTTAATATTTGGTTAAGCCAGTCAGAAAGTGAATTAAGAAGAAGATACGAACTTGAGAAAACTTATTTGAAAAGCCAGGTGAACAGTTTGAAAATTTACTCAAGATGGGCAAGGCCTTATTTAAGAGCTGCGCAGGAACTTGAAATGAAAGAAAGAAACAGAGAGCCCGAAACAGTAAAAGCATTCAACACAATTGTTCTTGAATTATGTCTTCTTGGAAAATCAAAATTAAAATTAAAAGAAACAGCACTTGAGGGAAATCTTCCAAGAGAATTTGCAGACGACGGATTTTTAAAAAAACTAAAACGAGAATATTACAGTTGTGTTTTAGTTGAATTTAAATTCAGGGGAATTCCGCAAAGAGTTGGCCAGCAGTCGCATTATGTTTTCGGAGGCAGAGCAGAAGTAACATTCAAAGCATATGCACTAAACAAGGACGAGCTTGACAAAATAAACAGCGAACTTGACAAATCAGATGTTGCCGATGCAATGAATTTAATAGAAGGCACAACAACAGAAAGCCTGGCTCAATTGCAGGACGACATTGATTTCTTTTTAGAAGAAACTCCTGAAAAAGAAAAATCAAGCGACACTTCAAATCCATTCATGGCTTTAATAGGACATTATGACCAAGGCGGAGAAAAAAAAGACAAGCCAAAAAAAGAAAAATCAAGCTCAATAACCTCTGATTCTTGGATTGAAAAAACACACCTGAGAACCTTGGCATCTGAAAAAGCAATTGATGCTTCATTTAAAATTTTTGACATCTACAAAAAAGCCCACGAAATGCCGAGTTATACTTGATGGAAAAGTTTAAAAGACAAAATTTGTGGATAATTCTATGACGCTATCAAAAAGAATTCAAGACTTAGTTAAAAAAACCTCTCTAAAACTTAAAATAAAAAGTGATGAAGAGCTCTTAGTAAGAAGCGGAATAGAGAGAGCCATGGAAAAAGGTTTAGAGATTAATGTTGCAGGGAAATATTTTATTAGTAGTGAACAAAAAAATGGGAGATTATATATCCCGGGCAACAGCAACGGGACAGTTTATGTAACTTTTCTAATCGAATTGGGAGCAGAGAAATATCCAGACATTGCAAAACAATGGATGGAAAATAGGCAAAGATTAAAAGAATTAAATTAAGAATATTTTCTTCTAAAAGTTTTTTTTCCAGTAGCTAAAACATCAATAATATTATAGTAGACTCCTGTGCTGACAGTTTTGTGATTAGGTATAACAACTAACGGCTTTCCATCACAGCCAAGTATTTGATAACCTTCTTTAACTTGTCTAAAAGAATATCCTTTTTCTTTCGCTACTCGTTTTGCTATTCTTTTTAATTTTCTTGTTTCTAAAATTATTCTCCCGCTCTCTTTGATTTCTTGAGCTAAATTTTTTTCAAGCCCGCCTTCTTCAGAAATCATCAAGCCCAATCCAACAGCAATAAGGACCAATCCAAAAACAGAACTCAAAGCACTCGCCCTCGTAGAAATAGTATTTCCAGTCATGCCTGATTGCGAGCTAATTAAAAGAAACGCACCCAATAAGAACAAAAAAATTCCAGTACATTTTTTGAAATTCATATTTTATAAAATTCAGAAGATTTTATATACTTTTCTTTATTTTATATGGAATGAAAACAAAACAAAAAACCCCAAGGAAAAAAAAGAAAAAAGAAATTAAAAACCCAAAAGAAAAAGAATCTTTAACAATTGTAAAACAATTAAAAAATCCTTCTAAAACCAAAAAATTAATTATAAATGAAAATTCATTTCGCCCTTTAATTAGAATTTCAAATGAAGATTCAAGCCCGACATTGGAAAGAATTGCAACTGCTCCTGAGCCAATAACATTTCAAGAAACAACAAAACCGTCGAGGGAGAATAATGAAAAAAGAAACGAGATTATAAATTACTCGCCGACTTCTCAGACAGGTTACTCAGCAATATCACAAAATCCAAATGGTCAGGAAACAAGATATGACCCGACGCGAACATTGCCTGTTTTAAGAGATAGAAATGAAGGCACAAATGTTCAGTTAAGAAACCCGACGCCAGGAAGAAATTTTGAACAAGGTGAAGCATGGTTAAGAAGAATTGAACCAGAATCGGTTTCCAGAAAATCAAATCTCCCTTTTGAAGAAGATACAAGAAAATACAAAGAAGTAGATATTAAAAAATATAAAGATGCGGGTTACTAGATAGATTAATAAAGAAAAATTTATTTAATTATAAAAGAGAAAATGGCAGATTACGAAATTAAAAATATTTACCAGGGGGGATATTCTTCTTTAAAACCAGAATATGGTAATTTTGTCGGATACAGAATGGGAGCAGGAAATTTTGGAATGTCAACTGATGCACGAACAGCAAATATTCTCAAAGATGTTTCCAAGAATCTTTCTGCAGGTGCAAAACATGTTGAATTAACCCAAGTTTCTCCTGAGGTTTTTGAGTCAGTTCCAAAACAGCAATTAAAGGAATTAAATCGCCTTAGCAAATTAACAGGTGTTGAAATTTCTGTTCATGCTCCTGTTTTAGAGCCATCTGGTTTTAACAGGGAAGGACGCTTTAGCGAAGAAGATAGAAAAAATGTTGAAAGACAAATGTTCCAAGCTGTTGAACGAAGCCATGAAATCAACCCAACTGGAAATATTCCAGTAACATTTCATTCTTCAGCAGGTCTGCCAGGAGAAATTTCACAAAAAGGAGAAGCAATTAATGAAACTTTTGTTATTGATTCTGAAAAAGGCTCAATGCACAAATTTCCAATAAAAGAGAGGAACTTTCCAGGCGAAGGAGAAAAAAGTATTGGCAAAGAATTAGAAGAAATAAACAAAGAACAGTGGAGTGAAAAAATAAGAACAATTAATTATTATGCAGATTTGGGTGGAGAGCGACTTCATTATCTTGAGACCGCCGCTGCTTTAGCAGAAAAAAAAGCAGGAAAACATACAGATGAAGAAGAAAGAATAATTTCTTCCTCCAGACATGGTGCAGCTTATTTAAATGATTCTTACAGACAATTAAAAGACCTTTTTGAATTAGCAAATAAATATGGAAGTCATGAAGACAAAGAAAAACTGATAAAATTTAGAAAAGAAATTGAACCAATAGCTATTGAAATTAAAAAGGACCCAAAAAATTATTTTCATAACGCACCCCTGATGAAAAAAATTATTGATAAAGGAGTTGAAACATTTAATGAATTTAAAAGTTATCCTGAAATTTTTAAACCGCTTAATGAATTTAGCAAAGAAAAAACAGTAGAAACTTTTTCTAATATTGCTCTTGAATCTTATAAAAAATTCAAAGACAAATCTCCGATTATCAGTATTGAAAACCCTCCTGCAGGAGGAGCATTCAGTACAGGAACTGAACTTAAAGAACTTGTAGAAAAATCCAGAGAAAAATTTGTTGAAAAAGCAGTTGAAAAAGGTTTTGGCAAAAGCGAAGCAGAAGATGCAGCTAAAAAATTAATTGGTGCAACATGGGATGTCGGGCATATTAATATGCTCAGAAAATTTGGATATGAAAGCAAAGACATTATTGCACATTCAGAGCAAATTGCTCCGTTGGTCAAGCATGTTCACCTTTCTGATAATTTTGGATTTGAACACACAGAACTTCCAATGGGAATGGGAAATGTTCCTGTCAAAGAAATTATGCAGAAACTTGAAAAAGAAGGATTCAAAGGGAAAAAAGTAATTGAAGCATTGAGTTGGTGGCAGCATTTTTCAGAACAAGGTGCAACACCTCCTTTACAACCAACATTAGAAGCATTTGGTTCTCCTATGTCATCTGTCGGAGGAATGCCATATTGGAATCAATCAGTAGGATTTCAGCAAGGATATTTTGGCGGTTACGGTCAGATGCTCCCACAAATGAATTATGAAACATTCGGCGCAGGATTTTCAACTTTGCCGTCAGAACTTGGAGGACAAAGACCAAGTGCCGGCGGAAGCAGAATGTCTGGAAGACCAATGGAATAATTAAAAATCAATTAAAAATTCAATAATTTATATGGCAAGAAAAAAAGAAGACGGGATAAATATGCAAGAAGCAATTAATTCTGCAACTCAGCAAGGAGTCCAAAATGGCATTACAGATATTATTGAAAGCAGACCGAGATTTCGAAATACAGATTTTTCAAAGTATATTGATTCTAAGAAATTAAATGAAGCAGTAAAAAGAACTTACAATGCACTTTCTAAGGAAAAATTGTCTGAAGAAAAAACAGTAGAATATCTCAGAGAAGTGATTACAGCGTATGTAGCACAGGGTAGTATTTTTAATGAGATTGGACAAAAACTTGTTTTAGAAGGAGGGCTTGGGAAAAGAGATAGAATGAATCCTCTTGAAAAAGCTTTAAATGTTGTTACACTTGGAATCCTTCCAAGAAAAAAACCAGATAATTTAGAAAATATCTTCGGAGCACATCAGAACATATATAATTTATTCAAATCAGGAGATTATGCACAAAGAATGCCTGAACTCGCAATTGCTGCAGAAACAATTGACAAGATGGGTTTCTTAGATACTTCATTGGATACTTTGTACGCACACGGACAAATGGACCAAAGAAAATACAAATTTCTTAAAAAAGCACTAAGTGAAAAAACAGAAGAAGCAAATAGAGATTACCTTACTAATCAGGAAAAATATATAATGCAACCATACCAAAAAGCAGCGGCATTTATTCTGGGAATTGTCGGAATTGTTGCAATACTTGGTTCTGGAAAGATAATAACAGGAGGAATTATTGGGACTCTCAATGCAACTGGTTTAGGAATAGCTGGAATAGTTTTATTGTTTTTTTCCATAATTTTATTTTTTGGAATCAAAAAATCTAAAAAACCAAAAAATGTTTTGAAACCCTTGGTGAGAAAGAAACATAGATAAAGATTATTAAAAATCAATTAAATTTATAAATCAAAATATATATTAGAATATATAAGATAAAAATTAAAAAAGATGGTGAAAAAGAAAAATTCTAAAAAAAAGAAAACTGGCGGTAAAATTAAGATTAATTTTAAAGATGCCCCAACATTGCAGTTAAAAACAGAACACGAAATTGCAATGGATTTTGCAACAAAAATTTACACAAGATATGATAAAATGGTCAAGTCAGTTATTCTTTTTGGTTCAGTAGCAAAGCAAGAATCAACAACTGGCTCTGATATTGACATAATCATCATCATCGACGATGTTTCAATAAAATGGGACCAGGAATTGATTGCATGGTACAGAGAAGAACTCGACAAAATTTTAAGAGTAAATCCTTACAAACAGAGTCTGCACATTAATACAATAAAATTAAGCACATGGTGGGAGGATTTAATGAGAGGCGACCCTGTGATTATTAATATTTTAAGATACGGAGAATCTTTGATTGATTTGGCTGGATTTTTTGAGCCGCTTAAATTTTTATTATTAACAGGAAAAATAAAACCAACACCAGAAGCAATTTTTAGTTGTCTTCAAAGAGCGCCGATGCACATTACAAGAAGCAAAGCTGCTCAGCTTGGTTCTATTGAAGGATTATTCTGGTCAATGGTTGATTCTGCACACGCTGCGTTGATCGCATCAAATGTTCTTCCTCCGTCGCCAGAACACATTCCAGTTGATTTAAAAGAAACTTTTGTTAATACAGGAAAACTAAAAATGAAATATGTTATTTGGTATCGGGACTTGCTTATTCTTCATAAAAAAATAAGTCACCAGCAGATTAAAGATTTAAGCGGAGTTGAAATAGATGACTGGCAAAAAAGAGCAGAAGAATTCTTAGAAGTTATGACAAATTTAGTTAAAGATATTGTTAGTTAAAATTAAATAAAATAAAAATTACTCTTCTTTTTTCTTAGAATACAAACCCGAAAGGGAGTTATACACATCATTATTTACAATCTTCAAACTTGATTCTGTTAATTTCCTATACTTTAATTTGTTAATTGTAATAATCGCATTTTGTACTTCTTCTTTTTGTTCATTTGGTGTTTTTTCATCTTTAAATATTTCCATCAAATCAACTAATGTTGATTTAGAATATTTCTTAAGAGCTTCATTTGCTTCTTCAGGTATTTTATAACCTTCTGTTAAATATTCTACAAGGCCAGAAAGTTTAGTTGATGCAAATACACCTTCATATTTACCGCCATATCTCTTAATAGCTTCAATAAGACCAAGATTAGCTATTCCTGCTTCTCCTTTAGATTCACTTTGACCTTTTAAAGCTTCATCAATAGCTTTATTTATTATTGGATCATCTTCTTCTCCGAGTTTTAATCTATAAAAATCTCCAATAGAAAGAATTGCTAACATCGGATCTTTCTTCATATTCACTCTAGCTACTGCTGCTGGTTCATATCTTTTTAGATTTTCTTGATACAATTTGTTTTCTAAATTTTCTTTAGCCATTTTATCTTATTGTTTCAACAAACTAGAACTATATAAACCTTTCGGTTTGTTACCATTAGATAGTTAATCAAACTTTGAAGGGTTTCTGAACTCATACAAAACTCTTGTCCTGCACGGAAGCTTGGATTTAATCTGTTTAAAAACTCTCCTCGCAAACTGAACAGCTTTTGGGTTAGGAACAGCAACGAAGAAAAGGGTGTCTCCTTCCTTGACAATTGCCGCTTTCCCCATTGTTTTTCCAAAAGACAACTGCATTCCTGTCTGCATTCTATCTGCTCCTGCACCAGTAATCATTTTATTTTCCCGCTGAATATGATGTGGATAAGGAACAATCTTTAAAAAATATTGTCCTGCAAATGCATTGTCGAATTTTTTATTTAAAAACTGTCTGCATGCTTCTAAAGCATTGTGTCTAATCTGCGCTTTCTCAATTGAAACCATAGTCAGCAAATGAGACAATTTGCCGTAGTCATAAAGAGATTCAAGCCCCATTGTAAATTTAACAATTTTCTGAGGAGGAACAGTTTTTATGTAAGCCTTTCCTTTTTTTTTGCTCGTCCTTGTATAAGGAACAACTTTTTTCTTTGAATATGCTGCTGCTTTTCTTAATCCCATTTTATAAATTTCCCAAGTATCTTTTTCCCATTCTTTTTGAACTATTAATTTTTATTGTTAATACTGGTTCTCTAATAATTTCAGAAATATCTTTTTTATATAATATTTTTAAGTTTTCGGGGTTATCACATCTTTTAAAAAAATAACCAAAATTTCCAGGCTTAAAACCCTCGCTTTTGCATTGATACAAAACCGTACCTTTTTCAACTTTACAAGGCTCAACAGAATTATCTACTAATGTAACTTCCTCGCCAGTATTAGCAATATCAGATAACTTTTTCATTTTATCTCCACTTTTGTTGTAATTGCCTGACCAGGAAGACCTTTTTCAAAAATCGCCCTTACAACTCCTTTATTTCCATGAGCAGAAGCTATCTTGCCCTTGATTATTTTTCCAGCGGGCGATTTCCATTCTACTTCTTTTCCGACGAATTTTTCCGCGCTTTCCCGACTAGAAATCTTTTCAATCTCAATTAAAAAATGTCTCTCGTGAATTACTTGTTTTCCTCTTCTAAATTGAATAACTTTTCCAGTTGTCATATTTATTATCAAGAAAATTAGTTTTTAAAGTTTGTCATCGATTCAGCACAAAAATTTCTCTCCCAATAATCTGCGATTCGCGATATTCCTGAATAGGAAAACCATTTGCTAACTTTAATCTTGTTTTTGCAGTGATTTTTTCCACGTCGCACGAAACTCTTTTGTTTCTGGTTTTTATCAAAGGCGCAGTAAAAACAATTTTTCCAGAGACAAATTTTTTTAAATTATTCAGAACATCAATAATTAAATTTTCATATTCTTTAATCATTGTGTCTGCTTTTTTTTCAGGCAAAATACGTTTTAACAACTCACCAAGATGCGGTTCAGTCACAATTACATTTGCATTGCCAACAACAACTTTTCTTGAATCGCCTGCAATAAGTTCATAATGCTCTTTGGAATATCTTTCCCATTCAATATTTTTCATGGCCTTGTCAATCGCGTCGCTGTCATTGTCAATTCCAATAACTCTTATTTTCTGAAATAATGTTTCAAGCAAAATTACACCAATACCGCAAAAAGGGTCAAGTAATTTTTCCCTTTCCTTGACTTCTGAAAGGTTTATCATTATTTTAGCCAGCCTAGGGGAAATAGACAATTCTTCTCTTCGAAACGGCTTGCCCATATCTCTTGATTCAAGACTTTTATAATCGCACTTTTCAATGATTTTTCCGAAATAATTATCAAAAACAAAATACTCCTCGTCAATCAAACCCGACGCAATTCTAGCATATTTTCCGTCTTGAAGTTCTAAATTTCCAGTGAGATTCTTTTGCGTTGCTTTCAGTTTTTCAATTTTAAATCTTTTTTTTAAATATTCAGAAATTTTATTGTATAATTCTTCATTAGTGAAATCCCAAATCACATAAACTATATTGTTTTTTGTTCCTAAATATATTTCTTGTCTTTCAAGTTCTTCAGGCTCAGCAAAACAAAGAACCTCGCCGATAGCAATAGTTCCTCCTAAATTATTAATTATACTTTCAATCTTTTTCTCACACTCAATCAAAAGTGAATTTTTATTTTGCTCAAATTTTATTATTTTATTTTCTATTTTTTTAAAATAAGAACGAATCTCTGCAATTGAAAGTTCAGGATTTCTTCCAAGAATAAATAAATATTTCATATAAAATTATACAAAAAAGAGTTTTTATATTTTTATTAAAATCAAAGAACCAATTCAAAATCTCCCAATTCTTTCTTCAACAATCCAAAAATCTGCGAATTAATATCCACGACTTGTTTTTTCTTTTGATGCTCAACAGCTTCGGAGACTTCATTCATATTTGACTCTTCAATTTTATTTGTTATTTTTTTAATAACATTCCCGTCAATTAAAAATGTCTGACCATTTGCGTGAAGAAGTTCCGCGGTTTTATTTTCTCCGTATTTTATTCTCATTCTTCCTTTTTCAAGCATAATCAAGTCGCATCTTTGTGAATATTCAATCAAATCACTGATTAAAGTTGCTGCATTTTTTCTCGCCTCATCAGCTTTATGCGCACTAAGTTTTCCTTTCTTGGATTCTTTTTTAGCATCGATAATTTCTTTGAAAAATCTTAAATGCTGTTGCGTGAATTTCCCTTTTTTAATAAACTTTTTTTCAAAGCTGTCGAGAATAGCAAGTTGCGAATTCTCGCCTGTGATTGCTTTTAACAATTCAAAAACATCTTTGTAAATCTGTTCAACTGTTTTTTCCTGCGACTTCTTTTCAATCTGGCTTCTTAACTCTTTCAATCTCTTCAGATAATCCTCTACATTCTGCAGAATTCTGTCAAGCTCTTTTCCAGAAACTTCCTTGACTTTTTCGTGCTCATAACCTTTGTAATATTTAATTGTAATCTCTTCAAGGATTTTAATATATTTTGTCTCTAACATTTTTTCCTTGTCTACAAAAATTCTTTTCATCTCCTTGAAAGTTTCTTTTGTATTCGGTGGAGGCAATCCGTAAAGCATAAGCAAAGCCTGGCTCGGAGTTATAACACTCCAGTAAATATCCTGCAAAAGTATGTCAAGCATTGCGCGTTTCGCCCTCTTGACTGTGTTATCGCCCATTGACATGAACATATCAATTGCTTCGGGCGAGGGTTTTAATTTTCCCATTTTCAATAATGCTTTCCAAGGCATGAAAGTTCCCCTGTCGTAAAGTGGAACACCGTCGCGGATAAAAGTAAAAATAACAGGATGAGCATCTTTAACACTCTGCCAAAAATCAGTCAAAAGATAAATCTGAACATTCAAAACATTCGGCTTGACGCCTGCAAGTGCAGATGCTTCTTCAATATATTTGTAAATAATTCCTCTAAGTCTTTCAATCAATTCAAGCCTCGGCATTCTTTTCACGTCGGTGTCGTTAATAATTACAAAAACATCTACATCAGAAGTTTTTACAGTATCACCGCGGACAAAACTTCCACCAATAACATAACTTACAACATATTTTTCAAATTTCTGCAACACAAGAGATTTATGTATTTCCGCGACCCTCAATCCCTGCAAAATTCCCTTGTCGTGGAGCGGGAGAGACATTGCAATCGCGCCGATAAGTTCGAATTTGCTGTCAAAACAAATTTCCCAAATATCAACAGGAGTTTTAATTTGTATCCAAACTTTTTGTTTTGTTTTTTCAATTTGAGAAACAATTTCCTGTTTTATCTTAGGAATTTCCTTGAGTTTCTCCTCGGGAACAATCATGTACAAATGAACATTTTTTTCAGTTTCTTTTGGAACCTCTTCTTCGTCAATAAAAAACTTAATTGCCTGCGGAGGGAGAATGCTTATTGATTTTGTAAAAGGATATTTTTTAAGAATAAATGCTTTTAATTTTTCAAGTTCTTTCTTGATTTTTTCCATCTCTTTTTTCGCCTGCTCTGCACCTTCGGGAATTACCGGGTTTTTATTAGAATACTTTTTATCAAGTTCCATTCCAGGTATTTCTTGAGTTTTATCATCAGATTCCATAACTAAAAAAATTATATAATGCTTATAAATGTTACTGTGTTCTAATAAAAACAATTCCGGGATAAATTATATTGTGACAAAATTCCTTTGCATTTCTTTTGCAGAATTTTTTTGCTTCTGAAAATTCTTGATTTAACAGTCCCAACAGGAATTCCCACACAATTAGAAATCTCCTCATAAGAATGCTCCTGCGTATATAATTTAAAAACTTCTTTAAATTTCTCTGGCAGTTTTTCAATTTCTTCTAACAATGAAGATTCTAAACAAGGAGAATGTAAATTACTTTTCTCATTTCCTTCATAATTCCTCTGCAAAGTTTGCATAACATTAAATCCTTTTTTTCTTCGACGATAATTGTTAATTGCTTCGCGCATTACAATTGTGTTTATCCATGCTCTTAAATTACCATTTAAAGCATTAAAACTATCTAAATGTTTCCACGCTTTTACAAATGCGTCATGCACAATGTCATCTGAGTCATTTCCGTATTTGTCAATTGTTCCTGCGAAACGAGCTAATCTTTGAAAATTCCCGAGATAAATTTCTTTTAATTGCTTTTCTAAGTCATATGAAGCTCGCATCTCTTGTGGTTCCTTTTTCTCATCTGCAACTAAACATTCACCATTTTTATACATAGCAAACCAGATAAAAAGGATTATTTAAAAATCTTTGTAAAATAAAAATTTAAAAACCAAACCATGTTCAGATAAATAATTGATTTCCTCGCAATTTCGCAGGAGGCAACGAGAGTTTACACGAGCCTCGCATCACAATCGGAAGCGAGTGTGGCTCGAGCTTAGAAATTGCCGTTCCGCAATTTGAGGAGATTCAAAAAAAACCGCAAGGTTCTTTTTAAGGTCTTGTAGTCTAATGGCAGAACACCTCGTTTACAAGAATGGCGATTAAATGTCAAAAATTCTAAAACCCGAGGAAGCGTAGGTCCGATTCCTACCAGGACCATATAAATAAATGGTTTCCTATTTCTATACTTTTTACAAACGGCCGCAATTCGATTCCGAGCGAATTCATTTTTCTTTTAAATTGTAGCTTTTCTTTTTCTAAAAGAAAAACCCACGTGCGAGGTCGCGAGTTGCGGGGGGTCATATAACTAAAGGTGGCTAAATATTATTCAATTCATAAAAAATTTATAGAAATTGGTGATTGATTATTAGTTGTTAGATTTAATAATAACCAAGACTTAAATTAATGATGATAAATCTTATAAAAAAGAACAGAACATTTTTTAATAATATTGCAAGATATTATGATTTTAGCATCTTTAAAAAGCGGCAGGAAAAAATAATGAAAATTGCCATTGATATGATTAATCTAAAATATTATTCAAGAATTCTCGATGCTGGGTGTGGAACAGGAAATTTATTAAACTTGTTGAATAAGAAAAATAAAAATTTACAACTCTATGGGATAGACATTTCTACAGAGATGTTGAAAATAGCTAAGAAGAAATCAACAAAAATAAATTTTAAATTACATTCAGTTGAGAAAATAAATGAAAAAGAATTTTATGATTATATTTTTAGTTCTGATGCTTTTCATCATTATGAAAATCAGGACTTAGCAATGCAAAATTTTTATACGTCTTTAAAAAAGAATGGTTTTTTAATTGAAAAGAAATCCCCACAGCTCTGCTGTGGATGGGTAAAACCTATATACTAATATCACCTCTTTCTATTATGTATGAGCATTTACAGCATTCTTGTCACAAGGTTTATTCTATAAAATATCATTTGATG
>Ga0210057_1004040_pt1 | contig 19800 bp, 23 predicted proteins | sample CryGeyCG2114_010_2_FD_183968 | JGI IMG/M metagenome (GOLD analysis project Ga0210057, IMG submission 183968) | Groundwater microbial communities from aquifer - Crystal Geyser CG10_big_fil_rev_8/21/14_0.10 (SPAdes) (version 2) | ecosystem: Environmental > Aquatic > Deep subsurface > Groundwater ...
TTGTTCTACGAAAACCATACCTGTATTCAGAGAATCATTTAAAACCGTCTGCATGGTAGTGTTGGGGCCACGTCCTTTCTTGTCAAAATTGAAAATGTCGTGCTTTTCGATAGTAACTTCTCCTGTATCATTATAAGTAGTATCCGCAGTCAAAACTCCGGCATCGAGGGCGGAAGCCATCACTAAGGGTTTTACCACTGAACCGAATTCGAGTACACCCTCTACCATAGGGTTGCTAAAAACATGATTATCTTTTTCGTCTGCAAAATTGTTCGGATCAAAATCTGGCTTCGCCGTCATAGCATAGATAGACCCGTCTTTTGGATTCATAATGATACCACCAATTGAATCTACATTGTAAGCTTCTTTTACTTGAGAAAGTTTGTTTTCTAAAAATCCTTGTACGGTTGGCTCGATGGTGGTAACTATATCCCCCTCCATCGAATCCTTTTTAAACAAAGCAGTATTTATATTCGAAAATACCTCGGCAAAAAAATTCATATAAGGGTCGTCATTTTTTCTTGCAAGCTCGTCTTCATATTGTCTCTCTAGGCCATAGCGGCCACCGAGCTCAGAGCCCTTGTAAGCCACTAATCCCAGCACATGCGAAGCTAAATCTCCCCCAGGGTAAAATCTCCATTTTTCTTTGAAAATACCCACGCCGGAAATTTTGAGAGACGATATAGCATCAGCCTCATCCTTAGAAATACGATTTACCACCTCTTCATAGGGGTCATCTATCTTTTCTGCTCGGCTGATAAAATCATCGTGATTAATTTTAACCACTGTATTTAATTTTTGATAAGCGTCTTCGGGATTTGTTATTTTTTCTGGATTTATAGCCACTTTGTATCCACTAGTTTGCGCAGCTGCAGAAATAAGTTCGCCGTCTTTACTGCTAAAAAATATTGTTCCGCGTTCAAAGATATTTCCACTGGGAGTGGAGTATTGCCGATCAGCAGTTTCAGCGTAGGCATCTCTATGAACAATCTGTAATAAAAAAAGCTTACTGACTAAAACTAAGAAAAAGCACAAAATAAAGAAAAGTGTAACCCTAGATCTAGTGAGAAAACTATAATTCATTTTGAACTGTTTCTGCAGCGCCGAGAGAAGTGTTAGACGTAAAAGTAGTCTGCGCTTCTTTAAAACCCAGGGAGCGAGAAAGGTTCAAGTCTATGCTGTTCGAGGCATTTAGATACGCTACTTCAAGATCTTGCACCTCTACAGAAAGGAGTCTAGATTTAGCTTCAAAACTTTTTCTTTGCACCACATCCTTTACCATATTGCCGAGCAATAACAAGTATGAAAACGCTAATAAGGCAAAGGAAATTAAAACAGCATTTAACAGCAACCTCTCCACGCTGGTATTTATCATAGTTATGCTTCTGATATTTAATTTTGATGCCATTCCCCTCATAGTTCTATTTTTACTAACTATGACCCTAAATAAAATTAAAAGGTCATAATTTTTATTTTATTTTTTCTAAAATCCTTAACTTTGCACTCCGTGCGCGTGGATTATCTTTTAATTCTTCTTCCCCTGCAACGATAACTTTTTTATTTATTAACCTGGCTTCTCCGTTCGCTGCTACTTTTCTAAAAAATTGTTTTACTATTCTGTCCTCTAAACTATGAAAAGAAATCACCGACATTCTCCCGCCCCTTGATAAAAATTTAAACCCTTTTTCTAATCCTTCTTTCAGCGCTTCGAGTTCGTCGTTCACTGCCATACGTATCGCTTGAAAGGTCTTGGTGGCAAAATGGATCCTTTTACTCTTGTATGCCTTGGGAACAGCACCCTCTATCACCTTTACCAATTTCTCTGTAGTGTTTATCTCGCCCTGTTCTCTCGCTTCTACGATGGCCTTTGCTATTCTCTTGGCAAATCTCTCTTCTCCGAAACCGTAGATTATATCTGCCAGGCTCTTTTCACTCCAACTGTTTATCGCATCTTTGGCAGTGATATCGTTTGCATTCGGATTTGCCTTCATGGTCATCAGAAGCGGTTCGTTTTTCTTGAAAGAAAACCCTCTGCCTGAATTCTCTAGCTGGTCAGAACTTAAACCCAAATCAAGTATTATTCCGTCTACTTCTTTTACCTCCATTTTGTCTAGTACTTTGTCTATATTTCTGAAATTCTCGTTTACGAATGAAATATCGCATTTTTTAAATGCATCCTTCTTTTTGAGAGCATTTTCGTCTTGATCGAAAGCCAATATCTGTGCGGTAGGGCACCTTTCGCACACCTCCACGCTATGTCCGCCTCCGCCGAAAGTGCCGTCGACTATTACCGATCTTGGCTTCCTGCCTGCGAGGGTAGGTAAATTCAAACCATCTATTGTTTCTTTTAAAAGAACTGTCCTGTGGATACTCATTGCTCTCCCCTTGCGATCTTTTCCGCTAAATCTTCGGCTTGTTTTTCGACCACTTCTTTCTGTCTCTGCCATTCCTTTTCATTCCAAATTTCTACCCTGTCTTTTACTCCGACAACTGCTGCAGAATATTTAAGCTCTATCCTATCTTTCAAAAAATCAGGAATCAGTATACGGCCGACTGAATCTATCTCTGCCTCTGCCGCTCGGCCGAACATATAGCGGTTGAAATTTCTCTGGTCTGCCTTTAAAAATGAAAGATCGGAATCTGAATCGGCAAGTTTTTTTGAAACTTTTTCCCATTCCCTGCTGGTGAAAATGAACAAGCATTTTCCGAGTCCAGGAGTAAGAATAATTTTCTTGCCAAGCTCTTTGCGAAACTTTGCCGGCATGGAAATCCTATTTTTTTCATCTATGGTGTGTATGTATTCGCCGATCAACATGACTTTTATAAAAATTACTTTTCGTGGATTTCCCACTTTTTCCCACTTCATATACATTGTATCCCACAGATAAAAAACCACCAAGCTTCAACCTGTGGATAACTGTTCGTAATCCAGATTTCTAAATATTTGACTTTTTTATGAAAAGTTTTATTATGTAGATGCTACCAAATCGTGTTTGCTGCTTTTAGGTGGCTTTGAAGAGGGTTGGCTTTAATGGGAATCCTGAGAGATCCAAAGCTTTCTCTCTTCAAATCGCTCTTTTAAATTTAGCACCCCCTCTGACGTTTCCTCCACCGGTTCTCCACCGGTGACCTCCTTGGCGTTGGAGCGGGGTGCTCTTAATTTCGTGGGTGTCCCTCGACTCAAGTTCGTGTGCCTTCTCCCAGGCGTCCACGAACCTCTAAGTCGGGGGCCCCACGACAAAATCTAGTGTCTAACAATCTGGTTAGACACACAAAGACACCCGTCGTATCAACATCGATACGCGGGCTGTTTTCTTTTTAGGTAAAATTTATTTTTGCAATTCAGCTAACTGACCTTCGTATGATCCTTTTGTATCCGTCAACCTTTTCAGTCTTTCTTCTTCTGCTGGAGAAAGAGCATCTTCCTCTGCTTTTTTCTTTTCCAATCTTTGAATCTCTACAACAATAAGACCTATCATTTTTTTCAAATTCTGAACTTCTTCGGAATCTTCTTCCTCTGTTTTTCTTTCCCCTGGATTTTGTCCTCTTTCTAGTGACATTGTTTAAAATTATTATTCAGAACCTTTAGGCCGCATGAGCGGGAAATATTGAGTTTCGCGAATAGGCTTGTCTGCCAAGAAAGCGAAAAGCATTTCGCCAAACCCAAAACCGCAAGTCGGCGGCATGGCGTATTCAAGCATTTCTACGAATTCGTCATCAGGCATCATGGCCTCTTTATCCCCTTGCTCCATCAGCTTCTTCTGCTGTTCGAATCTCTCGGCTTGATTGATCGGGTCATTAAGTTCTGAATATCCGTTGCCCACCTCTGAACCAGCAATAATTATCTGGAATCTTTCGGTAAGATCTTCTTTTCCCGAAACGCTTTTAGAAAGCGGAGAAACTAATTTCGGGTGGCCGGTCAAAAACACCGGGCCGGATATTTTCTTTCGACAATATTTCCATAAAGTGTCGAGCAGGCGCTCTCTAGTCTCACCTTCGTAATCAACCTTGAGCTCTTTTAATTTTTTCTTTATATCGTCCTCGCTCACATCTAGCGCATCTATGCCCGTTTCCTTTTTTACTGTATCGCAATAATCTATCACTTCCCATTTCTTGCTAAAATCAAATTTATGCCCGCGAGTCTCGAAGTGCATAGTGCCAAAAACATCCTGCGCGATTTTTTTATAAAGCTCTTCGGTCAGCTTCATGCCATCTTTGTAGTTAGCATACGCCCAGTAAAATTCCATATTAGTAAATTCCTGCAAGTGGTTTGCGTCCGAACCTTCGTTTCTATACGCCCGGCCGATTTCAAAAGTTTTCGGAAAGCCAGCAGCCATCAATCTCTTTTGCCAGAGCTCACCGATCGAAATACGCAAATAAAGCGGAAGCTTGAAGTCTTCATTAAAAGTCTTAAAGGGTGTGGCCTCGGCTCCGCCAGTAGTCACTTCAAGAGTCGGAGTTTCTACCTCTAGAAATCCTCTCTCCTGCATAAAATTTCTAGTGACTTTCCAAAATTTAGCCTTCTTGCCTAGTAAATCTCTAAGCTCTGGGTCCATCAAAATGTCGAGGTATCTCTTGCGAAATCTCTCCTCTATATCCGTGAGTCCATGCCATTTTTCCGGCAACGGACGAAGGCTCTTTGACAACATTCGCCAATCTTTCGCTTCGAGAGTTTTCTCTCCCCTCTTTGTCACAAAAAATGAACCTTCTATTTCTACAAAGTCGCCAATATCCGCAGTCTGATTAAAAAAATCCAGCTTGTCTTCGCCTAAGATATCTTTTTTTAAAAGTCCCTGGAATTGTCCAGTGCCGTCGTTTAAGGTTAAGAAAATTAGCGCGCCTTGTCCGCGAATAGACATAATCCTACCCGAGATCCATTTTATCGATTTTTCTTTCTCTAAATCTTCAAATTTTTCTGAAGCTTCTTGCAGAGAAAGCTCTCGCTTTGACTCCGCTGGATAGGGATCCATACCTCGGCTTCGCAATAATTCGAGTTTTTTTATTCTAGCCTCCCTAATTTCGTCAATCGAAGACATTTTAAAATTAAGAAATACTAATAATCTTATAATTAGCTAAGCCACCCGGAGTTCGAAAAGATATGCTATCCCCTTTCTTTTTACCAAAAAGAGCTTCGCCAAAAGGAGATTTGTTTGAGATTTTCCCGGCTTTCATGTCTGACTCTTCTGACCCCACCACAATATAAGTAAGATCTTTATCGCCTCCCTCTTTATGTACTTTAACCGTAGAACCGATCCCGATTGTATCTTTACTTCCTCTTGAAACAACTTCTGAAGACTGAAGTATTTGCTCTACTCTAGCTATGCGCTCTTCGAGCTTAGCCTGATCTTCTCGCGCTTGGTGATATTCTGCATTTTCAGATAGATCACCCAGTGATTTTGCATACTTTAGGCTAGCTAAAATTTCCTTCCTCTGCGGACCCTTCAGATCTTCTAATTCCTTCTCGAGAGATTTTCTTTTTTCTTCTGTGATATAAGTAACTTCTTTATCCATCATTTAAATTTATTCTTTTTTTGACTTAAAGTCAATCGGGTTTTACAAAAAATTATTTATATGATAATCTGTTCCGTATGGCAAAAGTAGTAATTGAGGTCAAAAGAAATACTAACGAAAACAACTCAGGCGTTCTGCGCCGTTTTTCTCGCCGAATGCAGGAATCAGGTATAATTCGAAAAGTAAAAGATTCCAGATACAACGTACGCAAAGAATCAAAACTAAAGGCAAAAAACAGCGCCCTGAAAAGGATGACGCGCAGAAAAGAGATAGAAAAACTCAAAAAACTGGGTCGAGCGATAACTAGATAAATGGAAGAAGGTTTCTCTATAATAAATAAAACAAAGACGAGGCTGGGGCGGTTCACCGCCCCAGCCGGTTTTAAGGCCCTCAAAAAACTAAAAAACAGCATCTTAGGTAAAGATTATTACCTATCAATGGCCTTAGTTGGCGAAGAAGCCTCTCGAAAAATAAATAAAAAATATCGAAATAAAAATCGACCGGCGAACGTGCTTTCCTTTTCTTTACATAAAAACGCGGGAGAGATCATCATCTGCCCTGCGGTGGCAAAAAAAGACGCAACAAAATTCTCTACCACTCTTTTGGGATTTCTGAAACTGCTTTCCGTGCACGGAATGTTGCATTTGAAAGGCATGCGACATGGTCCGGTGATGGAAAAATTGGAAAAGAAACATACTTTGCGCGCTAAATTTTAAATTACGTGATATAATCTCTAGTATTAGCAAATAAATTTTTGCAACTGGATGATTAGAAACATTTCAGTGGGTATAGATGTGGGCTCTTCGTCTGTGAGAGTAATAGTCGGAGAGTTTTTCAAAGGACAAAAAAATCCGAAAATAATCGGCGTTGGTGAAAGCGAGTCCGCAGGGATGCGTCACGGTTATGTGATAAATCCAACTCTAGTAATTACTTCGATAAAAAGCGCGGTCCTTTTGGCAGAAAAGTCTGCCAACTTAAAAATCAAAAGAGCCTTCGTGTCAGTCGGCGATGTTAGTTTGCGCGGGGAATCAAGCTCCGGGTCAGCAATCATATCTAAGGCAGATGGCGAAGTAACAAACCTAGACATAAATAAAGCGCTCTTAGATTGTGAAGAAAACTTAAATCTAAATAACAAGAAAGTAGTACAGGTATTTCACCTTTCTTCTAAACTAGACGGCAAAGAGGTGTTTGGCCGGCTGGAGGGCATGCGCGGAACAAAACTCGAGGTCAAGGCCCTTTTTGTTACTTATTCTATACAGCATTTAGAAGATCTGGTAGAGGCCATAGCCAAGGCGGGCGTAGAAACTATAGACATTATCGCCTCCCCCCTAGCTGTAAGCCAGATTGCTCTATCTGAAAAACAAAAAATAGTGGGTGTAGCCTTGGTCGACATCGGCCAACAAACCACTTCGCTCGCAGTTTTTGAAAACGGGCTTTTGGTTTCAGTGCATACTTTCGGAATCGGCGGGGAAGATATCACTAACGATATTGCTCTCGGATTTAAAATTCCGCTAGACACGGCTGAACGCTTGAAATGCGGCGCCGAAGATGCGAGTTTTTCAAAAAAGAAACTAGAAGAAATAATAGATGCCCGACTTTCGGATATTTTTGAACTTATAGACAATCACTTAAAAAAAATAAAGAGAAACGAGCTTCTGCCTGCTGGTATTATATTTGTCGGCGGAGGCGCTAACGTATCTGGCATAGAAGAGCTCGCCAAGGAGGCCCTTAAGCTTCCCGCTAGCCAGGGCACTACCGAGATGTTTGGAAATGCGAAAACTAAGTTAAGAGACTCGTCTTACTTTACTGCACTGGGCCTTATAACCTACGAAAGAGATGATGGCAACTATTCAGAAAGCTCTTTTCGAAACGCGCTTAAAGACATCAAAAATACAATAAAATCAAGCATCAAACAGTTGATGCCATAGACAAGCGCTAGATAACTAAGCTCTAGAGCTCTGACCGGCGCTATTTTTTAAATTTGCTTTTTTTCTCTTGAGTGATAGTATCCTCTATATAAAGCTCGAGAAATCTTTATTAAAATAAGGGATAAAAATATGCCAAAAATAAACCAAGCAATACAAAGTTTCGCTCGCATAGAGGTTATAGGTGTCGGAGGTTCTGGTAAAAATGCCATCAACCATATGATAAATTCAAAGGTCAAAGGAGTGAGCTTTATTTGCGCAAATACTGATACCCAAGACCTGCATCATTCTTTGGCGGAAAAAAAGATTCATCTTGGAAAAAATCTCACAAAAGGTCTGGGAGCCGGCATGGACCCAGAAATTGGCAGAAAGGCTGCTGAAGAAACAAAATCAGAAATACAAGATGTAGTGAAGGGCGCCGATATGATCTTCCTCGCATGCGGAATGGGTGGAGGTACTGGTACTGGTGCTGCTCCGATCATCGCTCGTGCTGCCAGGGAACAAGGCATACTGACTGTAGCGGTTACAACCAAGCCATTCTTTTTCGAGGGTAGCCACAGAATGAAGATAGCCGAAAAAGGCATCGAAGACCTATCAAAAGAAGTAGATGCAATTATCGTTATCCCAAACGACAAATTATTGCAAATGTCTGAAAAAGGCACCAACTTTAAAGACGCATTTGCTCAGTGTGACAGCGTATTGCGCCAAGCGGTAGAAGGAATTTCTGACCTTATAACCACTCCCGGAATAATCAACGTAGACTTTGCTGATATTAAAGCAGTCATGAAGGACGCAGGCGGAGCCCTAATGGGTATCGGCCTAGCATCGGGTGAAAAACGGGCAGAGAAAGCAGCACTAGCAGCAATAAATTCCCCGCTCCTTGAGGTTTCTATTCATGGCGCCAAGGGCGTACTATTTGCTATCTCTGGCGGAGACGATCTGACTATTCATGAAATACAAGAAGCGGCAAAAATCATAACTGAATCTATTGATAAAGATGCTAAAGTAATCTTTGGAACCATCCGCGATGAAAAGCTTAAGAAAGGAGAATTGAAAGTTACGGTTATCGCCGCTAACTTCCCTACCGATATGCCTCGAAAGAGTTTATTTTCTGGTGGCAATCAAACCCTAGCGAAAGATGAAAGCCCTTCTAATATAAAGAAGGAAGTACATGGTAGTATGCAAAACGGCATCTTAGGCGGAAATGATTTCTTGAAAAAGGGAGATAAAAAAGAGATAAAGAAAGAAGAAGAAATTATTATCGAAGATGATGGTGATGACTGGAGCGCTGTTCCAGCATTCCTCCGAAGGAAAAAATAATTTTTATACGCTTGACGTCTAGTGTATAATACAAAGATGACATACGATTTGATAATTATCGGTGGCGGTCCGGCCGGCGCCGCAGCTGCGGTATACGCTGCTCGTAAAAAACTAAATACGCTTTTTGTTACCGCTGAATGGGGCGGGCAGTCTGTCGTATCTGAAAAGATTTTCAACTGGATAGGCACCACTGCCCTATCTGGCAATGAACTTGCCGAAAATTTCAAAAAACATGTGCTCGCAAATGCAAAAAGCACAGAAAATCAAAACTCTACCTTAGAAGTAAAAGAAGGTCAAAAAGTTTCTTCGATTATTAAAGAAGCAGATCTATTTAAAGTAAAAACAGAATCTGGTGAGGAATTCATTACCAAAACCATACTTGTAGCTTCTGGAAGCGGACGCAGAAAACTTCCCGCCAAGAACGCCGACCGGTTAGAACACAAGGGCCTCACCTACTGCGCTTCTTGCGACGGACCACTTTTTGATGGTATGGATGTCGCAGTAATCGGCGGAGGTAATGCTGGTTTTGAAACCGCCGCTCAACTGCTTGCCTACTGCAAATCTGTAACGCTCATAGTGAGGGGCGACACTTTTCGCGCCGATGAAATAACGGTAGATAAAGTTCTTAAAAATCCAAAAATGAAAGCGATAAAAAATGCAGAAATTCTAGAAATAAAAGGTGATAATTTCGTAGACGGGCTTGTATATAAGGATAAAACTTCAGGGGAAGAAAAAGAGCTTTCAGTGGCTGGAATATTCGTAGAAATCGGCCAGATTCCAAATACTGACTTCGTAAAGGATATAGTACCACTCGACAAAATAGGCCGAATAAAGATAGACCCGACAAATCAAAAAACTGAAGTGCCGGGAATCTGGGCTGCCGGAGACTGCACCGACGTGCTCTATCACCAAAACAATATCGCTGCCGGCGACGCCGTGCGCGCGCTCGAAGACATATATCTAGCGATACACACTAAATAAATTGACAGTTAAAATAAAAAGACTACAATAAAAGTAGATAAGGTTTTTGCAATTTAAGAAAAATGGTTTGGGGAAACCGGTTAGATTCCGGTACAGTGCCGCTACGGTAAGTCCCGATATGACATCGGGAACAAGTCCGACTACCAACCATTTTACGTGTGTCCCGAGCAGGATAATCCTCTTTTGCCGCCGTCCGCGACAAAAAGGCTTCAAAAATTCTGCTCGTAGCAGGATTTTTTTATTGCGAAAAACTAAAAAAAGAAAGAGAAAGGAAGACAATGTTCTTTAACAGAAGACAGTTTCTGGTTCGGCAGCTCCCAGGTATGATACTGGTGACCGACGTTCCATACAAGATTAGCGCGGCAGATCCAATTTCCCTCCTGAGCGCCGAGAAGGTGCAAGTGGGAGGCAAAGAGATGTTCCGGATAATCGTCACAAACGATCCTACTAACAGTGTCTGGGAACTTCAATGCTCCTCTGACATGCAATCGTGGCAAACGGTTTCAAATGTGGTCCCCCTGCCCACGGGGAAAATCCTGTGGCAAACGCCACCCACAAACCATGCGATGTTTCTAAGGGCAAAAGTGGTCACGACGACTATACAAGTGCCCGGAAACATTTCTTACCAAGTACCCCTGCTGACGGGACAAACGCTGTTCGATGCCATGACGAGTCTCAAGGCATCGTCTAAGACGCCCTTCGATTTCGTCGACGAATCGCAACCCTTGGGACGTTTCGTCACGAGTATCAACAATACCAATTCACGGAGATGGGTCTTTACCGTGAATGGCCAGCAGGAACTTTTCGGCGGTATTTCAAGTTATGTCGCTAAGAATGGTGGCGACGTAATCTCCTGGTTCATAACATGACCATTCGTCAACTGGCTCGAGAGGTGCAAAGCCGACCGAGCCACCATTTAAATCTAAATTTGAAAATTTATTAGTTAATAATTATATATGCAAAACAAAAACGTAAAATTTTATATAACCCGCCTGATAGCTTTGTCTGTCTTAGTGTTGGCTTTATTCCTTATTCTCTCAGTCAGCAAACCACAAGAGACAAAAGAGCTACAAAACCCTATCACTACTGAACCAGAACAAAATATTGATTCTGAAACTCAGTCAGAACAAACACCACTACAACCCGCCAGTATAGAGGTAGAAAAGCCAGAAACCCAAACTCTAGAAACAGTTGAATCTATTACTGTTATGACTGGAGAAATGGCAATCAATTTACCACTTGAATCGGGTGCTAGTTTTTATGATGTATTACTTCAAGCTAAGGAAAATGGAAAAATTGAATTCGCAGGTAAAAACTATCCCGGGCTTGGATTTTTCATTACAGACATCGGCACCCTGCATGCAGGCAGTGGTAAATATTTGCTCTATTACGTCAACGGAAAAGAGGCAACTGTGGGCATTTCTTCTTATGTATTAAAAAATGGGGATATTATCGAGTGGAAACTTGAGTAAAAAATGAGAGAGAAAATACTAAATTTTATCTTAATAACTTTATTCATACTTTCATTCGGGTATTTATTTGTAAGCGGCGTATCAGCCGAGACAGTGCCTGAAGAAAACTTCATAATCAGAAATGGCGACACAATACTCTTTGACGGCTCCGTCCCCTTACCTGATGAAGGTACGGTAGCAATAACTGACTCAAACAATGTTGAACACACAGTAGATGCCAGGAGCGTATTGGCAATTTTAAAAAATATCGAAAGCAATTCGAGTGATGACTTTTCAATCTCCAATCTGCAATATTATGATTCTTTTGGGTCGTTTTATTTAAAATGCATCACTCCGACCGGCGGTGAAGAATTATGCGACAACTGGCAATACGCAGTGGGCAACGCCACTCCCTATACGAGCATAGATACAACTATTTTATCGGGAGGAGAAACTGTAGGCATATATTTCGGAACTTCCCATCGCCTAGTTTTAAGCTCTGACACTGCCACCACCGAGGAATCTATCAGCGCCAAGGCGGAAAAATATAACTATGAAGATAATACTTGGGAACCGCTGACAGGTGTATCAGTCGGCGTGACTTTGCCAAACCCGGACGATCCGTGGAATCCTACCGTCGTAGCCACTTACCCTGTAGATGATTTGGGAGTCGCAAATATAACTAATACGTATTCGAATACGTATACGCTCGGAATCGTGGAGGACTATTACTTTCCGTCATATACGCTAACTGTATCAGAGCCCGTAACACCAAGCGGTGGAGGAGGAGGCCATGAAGACACAACACCAGAATTTAACGCACCCAGCGCCTTGGCATATCTAGAAAGCGTGCAAGGTGCTGACGGATCTTTTGGAGATTCCACGCTTTACACAGACTGGGTGGCGATAGCTTTCGGCGCTACGAATAGCAACCAAGATACAACAAATAAAATCCTTTCTTATTTCGAAAATAATAATTCGCTTAGTTCCCTTCTAACCGATAACGAGAGACACGCGATGGCGCTACTGGCATTGGGACAAAACCCTTATTCGTACAATAGTGTAAATTATATCGAAGCTATCACAGACGAATTTGACGGCACACAATTCGGAGACACGAGCCTAGTTAACGATGACATATTCGCCCTGTTGCCTCTATATGCTGCCGGCTACGGCTTAGAAGATGAAATGATATCAAAAGATATATCATTTATAATTTCTAAACAACAAACAAATGGGTCTTGGGAAAATTCGGTAGACGTTACCTCTGCTGCTGTACAGGCCCTTAGAATATTTAAATCTGCAGGCGGTGCCGATAGTGCCATATCTCAAGCGGAAAATTATCTAATAGGTGAACAAGGCGGAGACGGCGGATGGGGTAACATATCTTCGACCAGCTGGGCAATGCAATCAGAATCGGCCCTTGGCACATCTTGGGAAAAAGATGGAAAAAGCGGGCTTGATTACTTGGCGGAAAAACAGGAAGATGACGGTTCTGTATCCCCCTCTACAGAGACTCTTGCAAATAGAATCTGGGTGACAAGCTATGCTATCCCAGCCGGACTCGGCAAACCATGGAACGAGATAATGAAATCTGTCTCAAAACCGGAGACAGAAGAGACAGATAATTCTAATGATTCAAGTAACTCCGGAAACAACAACGAAACTGAAACCCTGCTGGAAGAAAATGCAGAAGAAAATCCAGAGCCTGTAGCCCCAGAGCCGGTTATCACGCAAGTGGTAGCTAAGCCAAAAGTCTCGACAATAAAAACTGTCAGCAAAACTCATATTGATTCGCAGGAAAAAGATGATTCTCTGCAGGAAATTATTCCCGGGCCTGCAATCTATCCAGAGAACTTGGCTGCGGAAGCTATAGATTCCCTGCCATGGGAAACGAATATTCCCAAAAGCATTCCTATGATCTTAGGCACAGCATCTAGCATACTGCTCTTGGGCGCGGTAATCCGAATATTTACTTTGAGTTAAAGAAAAAGGCGGAGGGTACAGGACTCGAACCTGTAAAGGATTTCTCCTGCTGGTTTTCGAAACCAGTGCCATACCATTAGGCGAACCCTCCAACAGTTATTACTCTACCCTAATAAAAAATAGCGTCAAATAATAAACTTAATTTAAAACCAAGTTAAATAAAAACCCGGTGAACATTATTCCCGTCCCCACAATACCGGCAAAAATCACAATAAGCTTTGTTTTCATTACCTTTTTCAAAATCATAAATTCCGGAAGAGACAAGGCTGTAACCGACATCATAAAGGCAAGCGTAGTGCCCAAAGCCACCCCCTTTTCGGTTAAAACAGAAACCAAGGGTATGATTCCGGCCGCATTAGAATAAAGCGGTATGCCGACTAGTACAGCGAGAGGCACAGCATACCACTTGCCGCTATCGGCGTATTGCGCCAAGAAATCTGCAGGCAGATAACCGTGAATCCATGCCCCTACCCCGATACCGATCAACACATAAAGCCAAACTTTATTTAAAATGTTTAAAGTATAGTTCTTGGCATAAATTAATCTTTCTTTAAGAGTCATTACTGGCAAAACTGTATCAGCATTGACAGAATTGTCGTAGGCAAAAGACTCTACCAAATCCTCTACTTTCATCCGCCCTATTATTACTCCTGATAAAACAGAGATAAACAGCCCGCTCGCTATATATATCAAAGCTATCTTCCAGCCAAACATCCCTAGAAACAAAACTAGAGCTACTTCATTTATCATGGGCGAAGCGACCAAAAAAGAAAAAGTCACGCCCAAGGGCACTCCCGCCTGGATAAATCCTAAAAATAGCGGAATAGCCGAACAAGAACAAAATGGGGTAATAATCCCAAGAAGTGATGCGAGAATGTTGCCCGTGTATTTATTTTTATGAGATAAGATCGTGCGTACTTTTTCTTTCGGCAAATAAGAGCGCAGAATAGAAACAAGAAAAATAATTACAGCAAGGAGAATAAATATCTTTATGGTGTCATAAATAAAAAAATTAACCGCATTTGCCTGTATGCTTTCTGGAGCCAATTTTAAAACAGAATACGTAAAATAATCTGCTAATAATTGTAGTGGATAAAATATACTCATTGCTTATCTGAAGTTATTTATGCTTCCCCCGTCTTTGATATTGGTAAAACCAGCTCGTTCCATCATAGTCTTTGCCATCATAGACCGATTGCCCGATTCGCAATAAAGGCATATATCTGCGTCTTTGGCTACATTAGGAAAAACACCTTGCATCATTTCCATAATGTCATGAAGCACCGCCCCTTCTATATGGTCAGTATCGTATTCAGTTTTTGTCCTTACGTCAATGAGAATCATGGTGACGATTATAGCATTTAAAATTAAGTTTGTGAGACATTTGTATCACAAACTGGAACCATATTTTATACCAAATAAAGACTTTCCCGATACTTTTAGTATAATCTTATTATGGCTATGAATTCATTAAAAAACACCCAGGAAGGTATATTTAGGATAGAAGATGCTAGACCAGAAGATGTGGGGGCTATGATTGACATAAAAAAAGCCAGGTGGCTGGAGATTTACCCAAACGAGAAACATGGAATTACAGCCGAAGACCTCTCGGCTATTGATTGGCACAACCCGGCAGATTTGGCGCGAAGAAGAAAAGAATTAACTGAAAACAAGAACAAACATACTTGGGTCCTTAAAAACGACAAGGGGGATGTTGTCGGTTTTTGCAAAGTTACCAAATCAGACGTTCTTGGTGAAATCAACGCGATGTATACCGCGCCTGGATTTGAAGGTAAGGGCCTAGGCAAAAAGTTAATGGAGAAATCTTTGGAATGGCTGGGGCCAGATTCGGATGTTAAATTAAAAGTCGTGGTCTACAACACGCATGCCATAGATTTTTATAAAAAGTTTGGATTTCAGAAAACCGAAAATAAGGTAGACTACGGCGGAACGCAACTGCAAAGTGGAAAAGAAATTCCTAGAATAGAGATGCGGAGACAGCATGGATCTTGATATGTGACCTCACCGGGAATCGAACCCGGATTAACGGATTGAAAACCCGTTGTCCTAACCGTTAGACGATGAGGCCAGTACCAGAAATATAGCATTTTTATAATTAATTGCAAAAAAATGGATCCTATAATCTGCTATAATTACCCCATGAAAATACCGATAGTAGATGAAAATGACAATATTATCGAATACCGAGAAAGAGATGATCGGGATGAAGACACCATTTACCGCGTTTCTTCGCTATGGATCACAGATACTGAAGGCAAGATCCTGCTTGCCCGCCGAGCATTTAATAAAAGCCATGATCCTGGCAAATGGGGCCCTGCAGTGGCAGGCACAGTAGAAAAAGGAGAAACTTATGAAGAAAATATAATAAAAGAAGCGGAGGAAGAACTCGGGCTAAAAAATATAAAACCTGTCATGGGCGAAAAGAGGCGTCGAAAAACTAAATGGAATTATTTTTCTCAGGAATTTTTATTAACGCTGCCTGCCGGCTTTGATGCTTTTAAATTGTCGAAAGATGAGGTGGCGGAAGTTAAATGGTTTTCAGAAAAAGAATTGCGGGAACAATTCAAACAAAATCCAAATGATTTTTTAAACGGTATTCATGAGAAGATAAACGATAATTAAACCCCAGGAACCTTATTATTGACAAATATAGCCCACGAGTTAGTATTAATAGCATAATGACAAAAGAAGAACTTATTGCATTAGCTACAAAAGTAAAGGAAGGTAAAGCAACTGCTGAGGAGACAAATCTTTTCTTTAAAGAATTTAAGGAAAAAATTGATGATTTGAGCCAATATTTATCATCTTTAAAAGATAAAAAAATATGAATCTAGAAACACCCGGGGCAGGACAAACCCCAGAAGAAATGGGGGTAAAAAAAATAGAAACAGGACTTAATGAAGTTGGCAAACAGCTTGAGCAAGTAGATCCTTCAAAAATGACACCTGAAGAGTTAAAGGTACTTGGAGCACAAATTGAAGTAATTTTTGCAACAATAGCAGCATATGCCGGAATGAAAATGTTTGAATTTGGTTTTGGTCTTGCGGGTGGAGACAGTTCACACGTTACAGGAGACATCGCCGTGCGTCTAGGAAAAGTCCTTGAGTCAGCCTTGGGAATAATAGGAGGCACTGCTGTTGTCGGCGTCGGTGTTGCATCATTTTGTGATGGAATTCGTAAATTAGTCAAAAATCTTTCAAAAATACAAGCCCAAAAACCTCCTACCTCTAAACCTACAGAGTAATCATTACACTAAAACTATTAATATTTGATACAACCTAGGAAAGGGTTGAAAACAACCCCAGCATTTTTATATTCTTTTGCAAAAAAAACGGCCTGCCAGAGCGAGCTCTGACAGGCCACGATTGGTGCAAGGATCTATGGCTTAATCCTGCACCCGACCACTAAACCCTCCAACAGACCGCCACGACGGCCTGCCAAAGTGCTCGTAAGGACGCATCATTTGCCGCCGAACCGCCACCACAGGGGGTGGCATGCTCGGATCCTCATGATGCACCCAGAGAACGTTTGTGGGCTCAAACCCAGGAATGGGATTTGATTGCTCTTGGCGAACACCCGTATCCGCTAACCCAATTCGTGCCATATACTTTTCCTAAATCCGGTCATTGTTCTTGTTTATACTGAAACTTCCCTAAGTTCCCACTTTCAGGAAGTAAACACGCAAGCAATTCTGATACCGGATAATCAGAACGACTTGTGATTCACTAAAATTCTACCCCACTTTTATAACTTTTGTCAAGCTAATTTATTACAAACATTTTGATATAATTTCCTGAACATGAATAAAACAAAGATAATTATTTTAGCCGCGGGTAAAGGCAGTCGCATGCAAAGCGACTTACCGAAAGCGCTCCAGCCAGTTGGAGGCAAACCCATGATAATGCACTTATTAGAGTCAGTAGAAAAATCAGGAATTGACCCCGAACCAGTGATAGTAATCGGTTACAAGAAAGAATTGGTAGAAGAAACTCTGGGAAAAGATAAATATCACTACATAGACCAAATAGAACCATTTGGCACCGGGCATGCTGTCAGCATGACTAAAGATTATCTACAAGACAAAGCTGACCGCATCGTTGTCTTATACGGCGACCAGCCTTTTACCAGCGCAAAAACTATTAAAGAATTGGTAAATAAAAGTCTGGAATCAAAAAAGAAGATAACCATGGCCACAGTAAAACTAGAAGATTATAAAGAGTGGCGAATAAACTTCGTGCAGTTTTCAAGAATTTTAAGAGATGAAAAAGGAAAGATAATCGGCGATGTACAGTGGAAGGATGCAACAGACGCGCAAGTAAAAATAAAAGAAGTGAATCCCTGCTACTTCTGCTTTGAGGCTAAATGGCTCTGGGAACACTTAGAACAACTTAAGAATAAAAACGCCCAGGAAGAATACTATTTGACAGACTTGATACAATTAGCAGTAAGGGAGGGAGAAGAGATAGAATCAATAGACATCGCCCCCCACGAAGCGCTCGGCGCAAATACCCAGAGAGAACTGCAAATTTTGGAAGCCTTCGTGTAATATTCATGAAAAATTCACTAAATAGATATATAATCTAACTTACTTATGAAAAATCAATTCGAAAACGCAAAGAAACAATTAGAGATAGCCGCCGGTATCGCCAATTTTGACCCCAACTTAATTGAAAGACTAAAGTTCCCGGATAGGTACGTAGAAGTAAGCATCCCGATTGTTTTAGATAATGGAGAACAAAAGATATTTACAGGGTTCCGCAGCCAGCACAACAACGCCCGCGGACCATATAAAGGCGGAACCAGATATTTTGAACAAGTAAGCCTTGATGAGATAAGGGCGCTAAGCTTCTGGATGACTTTTAAAAATGCAGTGATAAATATCCCCTTCGGCGGCGGCAAGGGCGGAATTATTTTTAATCCTAAAAATTTCAGCAAACAAGAAAGAGAAAGAATAACCCGCGGTTATGTGCAGAAAATCTTTCACCTGATAGGCCCAGAGATTGATTCGCCTGGACCAGATGTAGGCGCCGGGTCGGAAGTTATGGATTGGATTATGGACGAATACAGCAAATTAAGCGGCAAAAAGCAATTAGCAGCTTCCACCGGAAAAACAATAGAAAACGGCGGAAGTAAAGGCCGCGAGGAAGCTACAGGGTTCGGCGGAGGGGTTGTTTTGCGAGAGGTCTTATCAAAAAATCTGATATCTAGTGAAAGAAAGACTATGGCCATCCAAGGATTTGGCAATGTCGGAACATTTCTAGCAGAATCGGTCCGCGAGCTAGGCTGGAAAATAGTGGCTTTGTCCGACAGTAAAGGCGGAGTCTATAACGAAAATGGTATTATTCTCTCAGAAGCAGCAGCCCATAAGAAAAAAACCGGCTCTCTGCAAGGATTGGCAAGTTCAAAAAATATAACTAACGGAGAGCTTTTGGAATTGGATGTAGATGTCTTAGTACCAGCAGCGCTGGAAAATGTTTTCACGGCCGAAAATGCTGAAAAAATAAAAGCTAAGATGATTTTCGAAATGGCAAACGGCCCGACTACACCCGAAGCTGAAGAAATATTAAATAAAAATAAAAAAGTCATTATCCCGGATATACTCGCCAACAGTGGCGGCGTGGCAACGAGCTATTTTGAGTGGTATCAGAATATGCATAACGAAAAGTGGACCACCGAGAAAGTGCTGGAGAAACTTGGCAAATTAATGTCTCAAGCTTTCAATGATGTCCATGCGGTCCAGCAAAAGTACAATACAACATTCCGCAACGCCGCCTACATCCTAGCCCTTGAAAGAATACAAATCGAGGTAAAATATTGAAAACTTACGTATTTCCAAAAAACTTAAAATCCTGCGATAGCAGAAACTTAAGTAAAATATAAATATTATTTTGTAAATTTATACTCTCTCGCCAATTTGAAAGTTTTCAAACCGCTTTTTATTTTTATCTTCTCCACATAATCTAAAAATTCTTTTGGCAATGGGGAGGGTCCGACCCATACGCTTTTCTGGATCATTGAATAATTAAATTTCTTCAGATGCCAGCGGAGCCATTCCCTTTCAACTTTTTTAGTTTCAGGAATATCAAACATAACTATTAAATCTTTTGGTTTATCCTTACTAAATTTGAAGTTAAATTGTTTCAAGGAATCATATTTTCTTTTCATGTATTTTTGACCCTTAGGGGTTATTCGTAAAACTGAATTTACATCTTCCACTAAAGCTGATTTTTTCAGATAAGATAAAACTCCACTTAGTGAATTTTTAGAGTGGCTTTTAAATTTAGGAATACCAAAAAGATTGACACGTGCACCTTTATAATTTAAAGATGTGCTACTCAATTCTTTTAGAATTTCATATACAAGACTCATACAATGATATTGTAGCACAAATACTTAGAAATCTGCGATAGCATAGTTTTAAGTAACTTGAAAATTGCGTGGGAAAAATGATATAAATGATGGGCGCGGTTACCTGCCTGCGCAGGCAGGGCTCAGTTGGTAACGCACAATATAAGCGCGGTTAGCTCAGTTGGTAGAGCGACCCCTTGACGTGGGGTAGGCCACAGGTTCGAGTCCTGTACCACGCACATGAGACTATTAAGCAT
>Ga0210057_1004041_pt1 | contig 19798 bp, 17 predicted proteins | sample CryGeyCG2114_010_2_FD_183968 | JGI IMG/M metagenome (GOLD analysis project Ga0210057, IMG submission 183968) | Groundwater microbial communities from aquifer - Crystal Geyser CG10_big_fil_rev_8/21/14_0.10 (SPAdes) (version 2) | ecosystem: Environmental > Aquatic > Deep subsurface > Groundwater ...
CGGCTGGATACCACCTAAATATATTCACTTACCACTAATCCTAAACAAGACGGGCGGGAAATTGAGCAAGCGCCAAGGTGATGTGTTCGTGGAGGACTACCGCCTCAAGGGCTATCTACCAGCAGCTATCATTAACTTCTGTGTCTTGCTCGGTTGGCATAGCAAGAACAACAAAGAAATTTATTCCCTCGAGGAACTACTCACCGCTTTTGACCCCAAAGGACTAGGAGCGTCACCGGCCGTGTTTGATTTAGAGAAATTAGATTTTTTCAATGGTTATTATATTCGCCAGAAGTCAGCCACGGAATTAGCTAATCTTTGTCGGTCATATTTAGATAACCCAACTATTAGCCAGGCTGACTTAGAAAAGGTAATTGGACTAGCCCAGGATCGGATGAAAAAACTCTCCGACATTACTGAGCTCACCAGCTTTACCTTTACTGATAAGTTAGAGTATGACCCCAGTTTATTAATCTGGAAGAGTTTGAGCTTAGAGGATGTTAAAAATAACCTAAAGGAAATTAAAGGTTTGCTAGAAAAGGTAGAAATAAAAGACTGGAACAAAGATCATCTAGAAGCCTATCTAATAGATTATATCAAATCTCACGACAAGAAGGTGGGAGATTATCTCTGGCCCCTGAGAGTTGCCCTAACTGGTCTCAAGAATAGTCCCGGACCATTTGATGTGGCTAACGTTCTAGGAAAGGACAAAACCAACGAGAGAATTGAGCTGGCTACTAGCAAATAATGTTTACAGAAGATAAAAATTGTGTTATTATAAATAGATGAAAAAAATTATTAAAATATCTGTTTTAATATTTGCCCTCTACCTGATCTTCAATCAGCCGAATTTAGCTTTTTCCAGTTATGAGGACGAGATTAATCAAGAAATCAAAAACCTGAATAATAAAATCTCCGGGAGCAAAAAAAAGATTGATGATATTCAAAATCAACAGAAAGAATATACTGATTTAATCAATCAGAAGAGATCTGAACAGGGCAGTTTAAACAATGAACTAGAGATCTTGGATGCTCAAGTAACTAAAGCTGAGTTAGATATTAACGCCAGTGAACTAGAGATTGATAAGACTAACTTGGAAATCAAAAAAACTACTTTAGACATTCAAGATAAGGATGACCAAATCAATAAGGAGAAAGATCATATCGCTACCATGCTCCGTTTGATGTACAAACAAGATCAGGTTTCGGCCTTGGAAATATTATTACTCAACAGCTCCTTAGCAGATTTCATTAACCAATTGCAATATCTAGAAAACACCAATGAGGAGATTTCCAATAGTGTAGCCAATTTAAAAGACATTAAGAATACTCTAGAAGAGAATAAGAGAATTCAAGTTGCCAAAGAAACTGAACTAAATAATTTTAAGACCACATTAGAAGATCAAAAAATTGCCCTCACGCAACAACAAGAAGACAAGAGTTTTGTTTTGGAGGAAACTAAACAATCAGAAAAAAAATATCAATACTTATTAGCGGCGGCCCGCCGAGAGCAGGAAAAAACTTCAGCTGAAATTTCTAGCTTAGAAAAGAGTGTTCGAGAAAAATTAGATAAATTAAAAGATAATCCCGATTTAAATTATACCGGATTAATCTGGCCCACCGGTAAGAGTTATATTACTGCCAGTTTCCATGATCCGGACTATCCTTTCCGTCGTTCACTGGGAGAACATCCCGCTGTTGATATTAGAGCTTCTTATGGCACCCCCCTTAAAGCTGCTGCCAATGGCTACGTCGCGCGAGTTAAGTTTGATGGCAGCAAAAATTATGCCTATATCATGATTATTCATGGTGACGGACTATCAACTGTCTATGGTCACGTTTCTGCTGTGAATGTTAAGGCCGATGATTATGTTGTCCAAGGGCAAATCATTGGTAAAACCGGCGGCCTACCAGGCTCTCCGGGATCTGGACCTTTCTGTACTGGCGCTCATCTTCACTTTGAAGTCCGTAAAAATGGTCTACCAGTTGATCCGATGGATTATTTACCCTAATTAAGATAATTGCTAAAAAGGCATTGGTTATTTTTTCTAAACTCATTGACAGATATATAATAAAGTGTTAATATAGTAACCTAGTTCTTTTGACAATTTTAAAACCCATAATATAATGAAAATAAATATTCAAACCAGAAAAAAGGTTGTAATAATTATGATTATTATAACCTCTATAGCTGTATTTTTTTCTTCTTTGGCTAATTGTTATTGGCCATTATTAATTTCCATTTTAATTAATTATTTATATTTCCGAGAGTTTTGGCCTCGCATAAGCATTACTAGTGCTCAAAGAATGATTGGAAAAAATAAAGTGTTGACAACAACGAAGAGGATCAACTGTTCTATCCACTCCCTCAGAGTGTTATTAGAAAAAAACCGAGAACTATCTAGTCGAAGGCAAACGTTCCGCTGGTTTTTGTCCAACTCTCAAATAAATGGAATTAAAAAAATAAAAATTAGAAAAGATTGCTATTTTTTAATTAAACCGTACAGCCCAGAAAAAATTTCAGATAATCCTATAGCCAATAGGTTACGTCGGATTGAGACAGTTGAGCCTCAAATTATAGAGGAGATAATTAAAGAACAAGTCGAATGGGAATCTGAAAACCAAGAATCCCGAACCGATATCCAATTAAAATCGGCAGAGATGATGAATTAAAATAGTTCATTAAAACAAAAAACTGCTCACAAAAGCAGTTTTTTTATTTACCTAAAACTTTCGATTATCATGAACCTTCTTGTGGACGTCTCGCAATTGTTTGTTGGTAACATGGGTGTAGATCTGAGTAGTGGCAATATTTTTGTGTCCGAGAAATTCCTGCACCAGACGTAGATCAACACCATTATTTAAAAGGTCGGTAGCGAAGGAGTGACGCAGGGTATGAGGGGTGGCATTAACTGGGAGGCCAGCTATCTTCACATATTTTTTGACAATCTCTTCCACGCTTTTGACGCTCAATCTTCTATTAGCTCCAGTCTTGGCAATGCCTGGTTTGTAATTAATAAACAGCGCTGGGTCTAAATCATACCTCTTAGCTAAATATTCCCTAAGAGCTTTGACGGCTCGATCAGAAAAATAGACGGCTCGCACCTTAGAACCCTTACCCACCACCGCCACCTCCAAATCAGCGCTATCTTTTTTTATCATTAAATCTTCAATATTCAAATGAACTAATTCAGACACCCGCAGACCAGTAGAAAACAGAACCTCCAAAATAGCCCTGTCCCGCAGACCAGGCGCGGTGCTTTGATCGGGTGAGGAAAGCAATCGCTCTAAATGATCCAACTTCAAGAACTTGATTTCACGCTCCGAACGGTCCTTGGCCAACTTGACCTTAGAAGGAGGCAGAGAAGTAATATTACGCTCTACAAAGAACTCCAGGAGACTTCTAAGGGCTATCAGGTAGTAGTTCTGGGTACTCTTCTTTAGTAATCTCTTGTTAACCGGATCAACAAAACGAGACAAAAAAATCCGATACTTAAAAATATGTTCATCGGTTAAGGCCTGGGGTTGGAGTTCAGAGAGGGAACTTGATTTCAACCAATTGAAGAATTTCGTTAAAAACCGCCCATAGTTTTCCTGGGTCTTAACCGATAGGCCTTTTTCGATTTCACAATAGTCAATGAAATCGCCTAGATATTTGATAATTGGTTTTTGGGGCATAAGAGGGGATTAAAAGCCCTTAAATTATAGCAAAAATAGTAGAAAAACTACATATTGACAAATAATTTGTATTATGGTAATTTTAGAGCACTAAACACTATTGTTTTTTTACATATATTAGGAGGATTTAAAAATGACTATAATTATAGATGCAATAGATCATAAAAAAATATCGGAAATGCGAATCTCGCTCTTCACTCTAGAGTTAGCAATCGCTAGTAGTATTGAAATGTTTGATATAAATATTTGTTTGGTGGTAGCCTGGGATCCTAGGCCAGCAATCAGAAAAATATTAGACACAAACGACCAAATCATCGAAAAAGTTAACAAAGTCATTGAAATTCAATACAAATACCCATCATTAAACGACTGTGATGTAAAAATGTTAGAAGATTTTAAGGTTATTATGGGAACTATCAGGGGAATAACCCATGAAAATAGACCCATAAATGATTTAATTGAACCAGTAGATGGTTTAAAAAAAATCATAAAAACCATCAAAAAACATTTTTACGAAAAATTTGTCTAAACAACCCATAAAAAAAGAAAAGGACTTAAAGAGTCCTTTTTATTTTTTTTCCGGAGAGAGTGGAGGGAAAATGGGTTAAAGCCAAAATAACTAGCCATTTGCGGGATCAACAATACTTCGCATAATGTATATTAATCCGCCTATATAGTATAGATAAACTAGGAGGGCTTATAGACTACCTATTGAAGGATCTTAAGACCCATTAAATGAATCTCTGGTGTAAAGACCAAGATGATCTTAATTAGAATCAAAAAAATTCCAATTACCACCAAACAAAAAACAAAAACGGTAAAGCCAAAGAAAAATTTAAACAAGCCTTCGCTATTCATATATTTTATTCATAATAGACCTTGTCACCATACCGGAGGTCTATTTTTTTCTTAATTAATTTATTAAAATCTAGCACTTTTTCCTTCTTTAAGACTAATAAGTTCCGAATCTGACTATCCCTATCCTCCTTAGTACTGAAATAGACCGTTAAACCACTGCCTAAGATAGCCTTAATAGTATTAAAATCCTTATCAATTATAAAATATTTAGGTAATAATTCTGACTCGTTATTAGCTTTAATTTTATCATTCAACTGGCTAGTAAATTCCAAATAAACCGGATCAATATCCACTAAATCGCTCTTAAAATGCTCTTCGCCCACATTAACAATAATTGGATAAAGGTCCTGACTGGCAGTCTTGGCCGCTGCTATGGTTAGTTTATAATAATCAGCGACCACTGGGGTGTTAGTGGCTAAAACGGTGCTAGAACTGGTCGTGGCGAGCTCTAGGCTGGCAGTAATTGGAGCCAAATCGATAACTAGCTCGTTGATCAGATAGCCGGCCTTATCAATATAGTAATATTTATCATTTTCCTGCCAAATATAGCCGTATTCCCTCTCCACTAAATTAATTTTTAAAGTATGAAATAAACTCTTAGTGATTTTTATTTCTTTAAAATGATAGGTATTGATTAAGGTCTGACTAAGATTATTTTTATCAAAAACTAATAAATTATTTTGCCGTAGTAGCCAATAACGATTTTGGTCGCTCTGCCCCCAGGCCGCCTTTTCTACATCAGTGGTACTAACTCGAGATAGTCCGATAATCTGAATGGTCTTAATATCGAAAACGGAAGAAAAAAACATCAGATAAATCAGGCCAATCAAAAGTACCAAAAATACCAGACAAGAAACTTTTAAACGTGCTGACAATTCATCTCGTTTGATACTATGAGTATTTTTATGAAAGGGATTTTCCAATCTCTTTTTAGAATAATCCATTCTCACCCGATGAGTATATCTGACTTCCCTGCTATTTAACATAATTTTATTTAAACTATTCTTCGATGAATGTTACTCTGTAATCTAACCAACTGCTCATACGGTATTGTTTGGCTAATATTAGACAAATTATTAATAGAGTTTAAAGCCTCGCTGGAGGGGCAAATTAACTCCACCCTGTCCCCTAACTTAAAGTTATTGCTCTGAGCATCCAAGCAAACTAGATTCATAGATACTGCCCCAGCAATTTTAGCCATAAAATCTGCTTCGCCGTGAACCAAAAACTCTGCTTCGTTAGATAGGCGCCGGTCCAATCCCTCATAGTAACCAAATGGTACCAAAGCTATTTGAGTATCACCCTGAGCCTCATATCTTCCATTATACGACACTTTGTCCCCTTTCTTCAAGCTCTGAGAGGCAGTGATGGTGGATAAGACCCGGAGGGCTGGTTTCAGATGTCCATCTTGACCCATAAATGGATAATAACCATACAAAGCTAGTCCGGCCCGAAAGGCGGTTAGTCGTTTATTATGAAGTCTAAAAATACCGGCGGAATTACCCAAGTGAACCCAGGTCGGAAAGATTTTAGCTTGATGCAAAATATCCAGTGCCGTCAAAAAACTAGACTCCTGACGCCGAGTCATTTCTGGGTCATTATCAGCGGCCATGAGGTGTGAACAGAAACCAACAATCTGAATTCGATTTAAAAATTTCTGATTTTCTGCTAAAAATAATTTCAAATCAGAAATTCCCTCGCGGTTCATCCCACTGTTATAGAATAAATGGATTTTAGCGCCAGTATGATGCTTGGCTAGATATTCTAACGTAGCTGAATTATAGACACAAAATTCACTCCGTTTAAAGCGGCAATACTCGTAAGCCTTGAGAGGCAGTTCATTCAAAAATAAAACTCTTCCCTTAAAATTTTTATAAACTATCTGCGCTTCAGGAAAAGAATCAACCGCTACCATCTTAGCCGGTGAATCATTAAAAAGACGAGCCATTTCTTTTAGTCCATGACCATAAGCATTGGATTTCAGGACGGGAAAAATTTCCGCTTCTGGTTGGAGAGATGATAGATAAGCAAAATTATCCAAAATATTTTTCTTGATAATTTCGATTTGATTTAACGGCTCATATTTGGGCCGCAATATTTGGCGCAAAAAATTCATCATAAATTATTAATCAGCGGCAATTACTTCACCCTTACCACTGCTTAGAATATCGACCTCTAGATTAGTAGAGAGATTTTTAAGTACCCCGGATATTTCTTGCCCGGTAAATTTATCCGTAGCGGTATATTTAATGTTTTGTAATAATCCCAAGGTCTTACCTAAATCTTTGGCTTCTGGAATAACCCCCAAAGAGAACCCAACCTTATACTGACCTCGATCAGTCTGAGAGATAACTTCTGGCACTTCCCAAATCACTCGACCACTAACTTCAGCATGACGCAGAGTTCCGGCTAACAAACTCTTATTATCCATCCAAACAGCACTCTCCGGAATATCAGCGGAAACCGCCAAATTACTTAAATCATTGCCACTGTTTTCCACTTCCCAGAAAATCCAATAGTTGGTAGCCATACCCACTTGTGGGGGCAAAGGTCCTACACCCAATTGATCTCCCTGAAAACTATAATAATAAGCGCCGGATTTTATTTTTAATTGAGACACTACTTTAGTTTTAGGTGAAGCCAAATTATAATTTAAAGTCTGGCCATTCAAAGTGTAATTATTATTTAAATTAAAATAAATCTCTTGATTGGCGGTGGCTTTAGTTTTAACGTACTTAACCTTAACTTTAAATTGACCTCCCTGCTCCGGGGCTAAAGCTCCAGTGAGCGACAAGACATTATTCTGCTCTTTAACTTGAGTACCAGATACCAAAGACCAATTACTAATTTTGAAATTAGCATTACCCAAAACTAAACCAAACTTAATATCGGTAAGCGGCACATCTTCCTGATTTTGATAGTTAACCAAATAGGTGACTTCCTCTCCGGCATTAATTACCGTTTTATCAGCTTCAATAAATACTTTGAAATTAGGAATCTTGATAATTAGATTCTGATTAGCGTTGCCCTGTTTCAATAATTGATTGGAATGATTCAGATAATAATCCGCACTAAAATTCTCATTACTTTTATCACTACTGGTTACGGCGGAAAAATTAATTACCTGTTCTACGCCACCAGCAATATTATCTAAACTAATTTCGTTACCACCCTTGACCTGCCAAGTATCATTAATCTTAATCTTTAAGTCAGTTAATTCTTTTGGACCATTATTTTTAATTTTAATACTGCCATTAAATTCCACCCCCCGATAAACATTATCTGGCAAACTTAATTGCGCCTCTAAAACAGAACCCTTGATTTCATAAGGCAAAGACCAAATAACCCCACCAAAGCATTGATCACAATTAAAGATAAAGCCAAAATCTGATTTAGCGTTTAAAGCCCCCAAGACTAAACCAGTCAACTTGATTTTACCATTAGAGCCTTTTTCTAGATCACTCAAATAAAAAGTATTAGAACTTTCATTAAAGCTACCAGCTGGTTCAGCGCTGGTTAAAATAAAAGTGCTGGGCAAATTAACCGCCAAAGAATTTTTGGTCACCGTCTTACTTGCCTCATAGGTCAACTCAAAAGACTCTAAGTTACCACTTTTAACTTGTTCACTCAAAGCCTTGTTTGAGAGAATAATATTCATTTTTGGCTTCCAATTCAAGATTAGAATATAAGCCACCAATAAAAAAATAATAATCAAGACAAAGGTAATATCAGCTACCAAATGAAAAGTACTATTTTTATAATGTTTTTCGTGGCGCGCTTGGAAGAATTTACGCATATTTTTGTTTAGTTATAAATTTTAATTAATATATAGACCTTAATTAAAAATTAGCGCTACTGGCCAAAATCTCATCGATGCCATCACTATTGATATCTTCCACAATAACCTTAACTCCAGTCTTCATGGTTTTGTCATAAGCCATAAATTTCTTTAACAACTTACCATAGATATCAAAGACTCTAATTTCTGGACCACCACCGGCGCCAGCACCAGTTACAATTTCATTCTGACCATCACCGTTTACATCGCCCACGGCGACATTCACACCACCCTTAAAACCTTTGTCGTAAGCTAAAAATTTAAAAAATAATTTACCATCGGAACCGTAGATTCTCACCTCGGGAATCATCCCCGCTCCCGGACCAGTGACAATCTCCCGTTTGACGTCACCGCCAATTTGACCGCCAGAAACATTCACTCCGCCGCGGAAAGCTTTGTCATAAGCAAAGAAGCTACCCACCACTGCGCCATCAACTGACATTACCTGGACTTGTGGTCCACCACCCTTGCCGGCTCCTGTAATTATCTCATATTTACCGTTATTATCCAAATCAACCAGGGCCGTTGAAATTTCACCCTTGAACTTACTCTTATAAGGGTTGAAGACTTTAGTCTTCTTACCATTTTTATAGAGTGATAAAATTCCACCTCCATTAGCCAAAAATTCTTTATTTTGGTCATTATCAATATCGAGGACAATTATTTGTTCATTGCCGGGAAAATTATCTAAGTATGAGAAGAAGCCGTTCCGCACTTGAATTCCCTGATTATTATAAACTCGGATAAAATTACCGTTATAAAAGCTATTATTTACGATTTCAGTGTTGCGTTTTAGCAAAATGACGCCGTCATTAGGGGCGATTTTTATCCAGTTGATGATTGACCCATTATTAACACTGCGGTCCTGAGCGCCGTTAATCTTTTCAAATTCTTCTCGAGAAAAAATATATTTCTGTTCTTTACTGGTAGAATTTAACATCACAATACCATTCTCAAAATCACGGCGCCACAGACCAGCCTTAAACTTCTCATTAGTTTTATCTAAAATATTATAAGCCGGAAAAAGTGGTTTACCTAAGTTAATATTGTACTCATCATACCACCATAATTGGGCGTGATTAGTGTTGTCATAGTCATAACTAAAATAACCTGAATCTTGCATCAGGGTGCTAGCTAAACCAAAACGAACTTTAGTAAAACTATTACGATCTTTACTGTAAGTATTGAGTACCGAAATATTGGGCTGACGATTGGTAGCGGAAATTTTAGTATAAGTATTCATAGACCCCGTCCAAGTACCACCATTTTCCCAGGGACTCGGAAAACTTTCAAACATCATGCCGTTTAAATAGGGTTGGTAGCCGTCATAAACCATACCATTGCCCATGATAATAAAATTATTACCCATCAATTCCCGACTACGTGTCAGCATCGCTTTATTGCCACTAGCCCAGTCGCGATTGATTTCGGCAATCGGCCGAATATTACCATTACGATTAATATCCATGTCGCCATTTCGAACCCAAGTCACATCACCCCAGAGATTATCATAAAAAACCCCATCCCAAAGTCCGGAGTCATAAATTTCATTTTTTACAAAAGTTGGCAGATACTCATTCCACTTGTCGCCAGCAGCAGAACTGCCGCAACCACTGGTAACGTTTAACATATAAGTGCCCGGCCAAAAAGAAATCTTGTTGCCGGCCTTGTCCTTCAGCCACCAAGAGGTATCAATATTATCCACTAACTTTTTCCGTAAGTTACCATAGAACTGCCATTGGTTCTGATAGATGCCACCGATCACTTCTTGCGAAGTGATATAGGCTAAAATTTTAATATCCGGGTTCAACTGTCTAATCTTTTTCACATTAGCGCGACTATTATTCTCAACCTCCATATCCAGAATGAGAAGATCCCATTTAGCCAGCTCCTCGACTTCAGAGTCTTCAATCGTCCATTTCAAAAAATAATTAGCCAGACGGGGATAAGTGCGACTGACATTTTCTTGAGCAAAACCAGAAACTGGCCAAAAAATAGCCAATATTAGGAATATATTTATAATTACTTTGATTTTCTTCATATTACCCCCATATTACAACAAATAAATGATTTTGTCAAAGTTATTTTAGCTCCAAAACATTAATTTCTGGTCGGCACAAGAATCTCATTGGAAGTCCTACTGTTCCGAGGCCAGAAGAAACAAAAACTGGATAATTACCAATCTGATAAAGGCCAGCATCAAAACCGTAATCGCTCGGAATAGCTAACTTGTATAACCAGGGCAAACGGATTTGACCGCCATGAGTGTGCCCCGCGATAGTGAGGTCAGCTTCTGAGCTGGTAGGATACTGATATAAAATATCAGGATTATGAGTCAGAGAAATTAATAATTGATTAGGGGTATCTTTTTTAAGTAGTTTAAAGTCCGCGTTGTTGTTGTAATAATCACTGAGCCCCACCAACTTGATGGCCCGGCCCTTAATTACTAAATCTTCTGTCTGGTTATCCAGAACTCTAATGCCATCAGCTTCGAGAGTGGCTATTAATTCCACAGCGACATCCGTTCCCCGCGGTCGACCATAGTCATGATTACCTAGCACTACGGCCAAAGGTAATTTAATTTTTTTAAGTTCGGTAAATTCCGAAAAATTATCAATTGCCAGTTTGAAAACAAAATCACCGGGGATCAAAACTAAATCACCATCTAAGGTATTGATCCGATCGACAATTCTTTTTAGTTTAGCTTGAGAGGAAAAGAGACCAATATGAAAATCGCCAGCCACAATCACCTTAAGTCCATTCCCTTTTCCATTTAAATCAATGGTTTCATAATCAATCTTGATTAAATTTGGCTCCACAAAGCGAGCATAGATAAAGAGTAAAATAAAAAACACCAACACGAAGTAAAGTGAGCGGCGTTTTTTAACAGCCAAATAAATTAACCAAGCCAGAAGTGGAAAAGCCAAATAACTCAGATAGACTATTAACCATAGAAGCACATAATCACACATAAAACTATTTTAAAGAAATAACTGACAAATTATTAGGTAAAAAGCGCCGTAAAACTTCCGGCACCACCACTGATCCGTCAGCCTGTTGAAACTGCTCTAGGATAGCTGGCAGTAAACGACTAGTAGCCAAACCGGAACCGTTTAGAGTGTGCATAAATTCTGTCTTCCCTGTCTCCTTGTTCTTGAAGCGCATCGCCCCCCGACGACATTGATAATCTAAAGAATTAGAGACGGAGCTCACTTCCTTATAGATCCCCATACTAGGAATCCAGACCTCCAGATCAATAGTTTTAGCCATGGCCGCCGAACAATCACCGGCCGCGAGTTGACTGGTCTGGAAATGAAGCCCTAAACCAGCTAAAAGTTTTTCCGCTTGAGAGCGCATTTGATCAAAGGCAGTCCAAGATTCTTCCGGACGAGTATATTGAAACATTTCTATTTTGTTGAACTGATGACCCCGGATCATACCCCGCTCTTCCTTGCGATAACTACCAGCTTCCCGCCGGAAACAAGCTGAATAAGCAAAATATTTATGAGGTAATTCCGCGGCTGACAAAATTTCATCACGATGATAATTACCCAACATCATTTCTGAAGTGGCATTCAAACATAATTTATCTTCGGTCCAGAATAAATCATCTCTAAACTTAGGTAAATGACCCGAGGCCGTAGCCGAAGCTTCATTTAATAAGAAAGGTGGAATAATAAAAGTATAGCCGTTGGTAGTATGAAAGTCGATAAAATAATTTAACAAAGCCCACTCGAGCAAAGCCCCAGCGCCTTTGTAAATCCAAAAACCAGAACCAGACATTTTAGCGGCTCGTTCATAATCAATAATATCTAAAGTAGTAGCCAGTTCCACATGATCCTTGGGAGTAAAATCAAATTTAGGCAACTCACTAAAAGTATAAACTACCTTATTATTCTCCTTGCCGCCGGCGACCACATCATCGGCTGGAATATTAGGCAGAGCTAACATCTTATCAGAGAAATCAGCCTCAACATTAGCTAAATCACTATCCAAAGCTGCAATTTCTTCCCCTAAAGACTTCATGCGAGTAATAGTGGCAGCATCCGGCTTAGTTTTAGAGAACTTGTTTCTTTCTGATTTTAATTCCTCCACCTTGCCAATAATTTCTTTACGTTTATCATCTAAACTAAAGATAGTCGCTAAATCTAAATCAGCCGGATCCATTCTTTTAAGCAAGGCCGCTTTAACTTTAACCTCGTTTTCTCTTAAATATTTAATATCTAACATATATTTATTAATTAATTATTTCCCCACCAAAAGCTTTCATTATATTATCCATGGAACTGGGTGGTTCGTTATTATTATCAATGTTATTAGTCCCTGGAACTACTTCGGCAGTTTCGGTGCTGACCTCGGCCAACACTAAATTTTCATCCAATAAAGCTTCAAAGTTCAAAGGCGTGCCATAAACCTCAGCTAAGAATTTTTCTAAGACCGGTTTGATTTGAGCAGAGTTAACTCGATCTTTATGAAAACGGTATTTAAAAGTTAATAGCAATTTAGAGTTTTTGACGTCAGAGATTTCACAGGCCTGGAGCACAAACGGCAAAGAATGATTCAGAGGTTTAACTCGGACTAAAACCTCGGCCCACTTAGCCGCAATTTCTTCCCGACTCAAGTCAACGCTAGGACCATCAGTTGTCACAATAATTTTCTCGGCTATTTCTGGTTTATTTTCTACTTCCCTAACCTCTTCCACAATAGTAATTTTTTCTTTTATGACAACTGGATTAGATTTAATTGGAGGAGCTATGGATGGACTAGCCGGAAATGATTTAGCTCTAGTCTCCCCTGCTAAGCTAAATTCAACAATGGCCAACTCGAGCGGTAATTGAGCAATAAAACTATTCTTCACTTCTTGGATGATGGAGTTAAATCTCTCAATAAAACGAATAATTTGCTCCAAATTTAGCTCACTTGATACCTGGCCCAGCTTGATTTCCAAAGACTCGCCTAAATCCAAACCGAGGCTAGAAGTGAGAGAGGGGTTCACCTTCCCTAACATTATTTTCCGTAAAATTTCTATCATATCAACTACAAAGTTTTTTAAATTGATACCATTATCCGCCAAGTTATTTACCAATTGAATCGCTCGCATAGCATCTTTCTTGCTGAGATATTCCAGAAGCGTAATAATTTCATTTAAATCATTTTTGGGAATTACCAAATCAGCCTCCTCTTGAGTAATTTCATCACCGCCGATGGAGATAATCTGACCCAGCAAACTTTCCGCATCCCGCATATAGCCATCGGAGTAGCGGGCGATTGATTCCAAAATACTTTTATCAATCTTAATATTTTCTTGGTGCACAATATAATCCAATTTTTTGACCATATCCACCACGCCAATCCTTTTAAAATCAAAGCGCTGGCAACGAGAAATGATAGTATTGGGAACTTTATGGATTTCAGTCGTGCATAAAATAAAAATAACATGTTGCGGTGGCTCTTCCAACACTTTAAGCAGAGCGTTGAAAGCCGAAATAGATAACATGTGAACTTCATCAATGATAAACACCTTGTAGTGGCTATTATGGCTGCCAATACGGCTTGAGGAAATAATATTTTCCCGGACATTATCCACGCCCGTATTGGAAGCGGCGTCGATCTCAATAATATCTAAGTTACGCCCAGTATTAATATTCACACAGTTGGAACACTCATTACAAGGTTCATAGTCCCCCTCCTTCAAGTTAGAGCAATTAACCGCCTTGGCTAAAACTCGGGCCATAGTAGTTTTGCCTACTGCTCGCGGACCACAAAAGAGATAAGCTTGAGCAATTTTATGAGCCACAATCTCATTCTGCAAAATAGTTTTAATATAATTCTGCCCTAAAATCTCCGCGAAATTCTGGGGCCGATATTGTCGATATAATGTAGCCATATTAGGACATTATATCTTAGTTTTATTAATAATAAAAGATATTGACAGGACGATAATAATATCGTAAAGCGAGAAAAGTCCTTTAAATTTTAAACCATGGAAATGAAAAAATGTGTCGGTGAATTCTACTCTATTATTACCGACGAAACTGAAAAAAACGACGTAGAATCTATTGAAAGATGTCTAGAGGAAATAAACATTGTCTAATCTCGCTATGAGAAAAAATACGAGCTCTCCAATGGCGAACTTCTATATGGATAGGCTAGACCTAAATCTCAATCCGTAATTAGATTAGATTTTCGCCACGCCAAAGATATTTATATCATGACTCTTTTAATTCGGGCTCTTAATAATTTGGGCTGGGATTGCATTGTTATGGAAAATGGCAGCAACAAAAAGCACGATGACAAAATCGTGCTTTTATATTTTTCTGATAATATAAACTATTGAATCATTCCACTACGACGTAAAATTTCAGAATCTACCAAACCACGGTCCTGACCAAATTTGTAGCGACTCAAAGTTCTAATCTTCTTGGCCATATCCTCCCGAGCTGTACCCATTAAAGGCCAAACGGTCTGAAAAGAAAAAGGTCTGGTAGTGGAACCATCAACTAATAATTTAATAAAACCACCGCGACCAACGTTGACCAGATCATATTCGTTAAAAACAGGACCAAAATCTTTAGTCAAAAATTGCGCATCTTCAGCCCCGACTTTAAAGCTAATCATAGTACCCACGTTACCAAAAATAGCATCCTTAATCTGATTATCATTATTCTTGCTGAGCTGACCAATATACTGATGAGCAACAGTGAGAGACAAGGCATACTTTCGAGCTTCGGAGAGAATCTGACAAATAGAGTTAGTGGTAAAGTTCTGGAACTCATCAATATAGAGATAGAAATCTTTTCTTTGCTCTTGGGGAATATCGGTCCGAGACAAAGCAGCCATCAAAATCTTGCCCACCATAATCATACCTAGTAAATAGGCATTGGTTTCGCCAATGGCGCCTTTCGGTAAATCAACCATCAGAATCTTCTTGTTGTCCATAATATCTCTCATGTTGAAAGCACTCTTCTGCTGACCAATAATCGGGCGCATCATGTCATTGGCGACGAATGGGGTCAATTTAGAAGTGATATAAGGGACGATATTAGCTAAAGCGGCGTCACCTCCGGCCTTGTCAGCTTCTTTGCGCCAGAAGTCAACCACGGTTGGATTTTTACACTTATTGAGCTTCATCTTGCGGAAATTTTCATCCGCTAAAACTTTAGGAATTTCCATTAAAGTTGAACCAGTTTCCGGATCGTCCATAATTAACAGAAGTGCGTTTCTCATATACTGTTCAAACATTGGGCCACCGGTGGCTTTCAAGTCATACAACTTATCAAAAATACCGATCATTTCATTAATCACAAAACTCTTCTGTTCGGGATAACGTTCATCAAATTCTAATAAGTTAAGTCCCATCGGTCGCTCCGTATCGGCCGGAGAAAAGACAATTACATCCTCTGCTCGCTCGGGCGGAATGCGATTTAAAACATCTTCAATCAAATCACCATTTGGTTCCATAACACAGACGCCATCACCACTCTCAATATCCTGAATAATCATATTAGCCAACAAGACTGATTTACCAGTACCAGATTTACCGACAGCATAACAGTGACGACGGCGATCAATCCGCTTAATACGAATATCAGTTTTAATCCCCCGAAAAATATTATAGCCTAAAATAAGACCTTCGGTCGGAATATTATTGGGGGCTGGCGCCGTCTTAGATACCAACCAATCAATGTTCGGAGTCTCGGTATGAGGTAGGGGAAAATGAAAGAGACTACAAACCTCTTCCGTGTTTAATAAAAAGGCCTGACCTTCTATAAAACGGCGATAGATAAAATTATTAATTGTCCACCGTTGCCCTTTCTTAATATTATTACTAAAGGTATTACCATACTCATAATAATTATATTCGTTATAGGCCGTAGCAATATTATCTAAATAAGTTTGCGCTCGCAATTTGTCGGGAGCAGAAACTATCAAGCGCAAATTAACGTCTAAACCAGCCTTAGAATTTTTTTCCTCCATCTTTTTCAACATTTCTTTTTCCTTTTCAGTCAACTCTTTTTTGGGATTATTAGGATCATTATCTTTAGTCTTAGCTTCAAACATATTAAATGGTCCTAAAATAATATAGTGAATAATAAAATTAGTGAAACTGCTCAAGGCCGAAGAACTCATTTTAAAAATATCCTTCACGCTTTGTTTTTTATAAGCATTAGAAACCACATCCTTCATGGTTTTATGCCAATTCTTTTTAGCACTACGAACTACGTATTGAACACTAACGCTTTCACCTAATTCCAACTTAGACATGACATTAACGATTGAATTCATCGGATCAGCTTCCATGTCTTTATAAGTTTTAAAAGGAAAAACAAAGCTACGTTTTGGTCGGAGGAAGCCAGCTAAAATTACACCCTGACTAGTAAAGGCATTATAATCATTGACCTCTTCAATGGAAGCTTCCGGATAATGAGCGTGGATTTGTTGTTCTAAATAGAGTGCTTTCTGGCGCGGAGTGGCTACATAAAAAGAAATTTTGCTATTATGGGCCACGATTTCAAAAGAAAAATGATCCTCGCGCCCCAAGAGCCAAGGCTTTAATCCCCGCTCACTCTTTAGACCGCCAATGCTAGAAAAAATAGTTTCACCCTGGGAAATCGCCTCGTGCAATTGTTGGGTACTTAAACTGGTGTTACCCCCATCTTCCTTCGGTTTTTCTTTGGGCATTCGAACGAGAAAAACCATCTGATCAATATGGCTGTTGTCTACAGCCCATTTTTTAATTAATTTTTTAACCACCATTAAAAAAATTATAATTCCAAAAGTTAAAAAAATCAGCGGCCAAAAATTAGCATTTTCAGTCGCTGCCAAACTAGAGTTGACTATTACTGGGGCCAAGTTGGGATCCATAGTTTTAAATCAATTATTTTTTATTTTTTTAAACTAACAATTTTATCCGCTTTAATTTTTGCTTCCTGCTCCAGAAAAAATTTATTAATGCCAGGAATAATTGCCAACCATTTTTTAATAATAGCTACAATCTGTTTAATCTTAAATTTGGTCTGATCCAGGAGACTGCTAATTTTTTTAACAGCCTCTTCTCCACCCATTCTAAATTCGACCTGTTTTTTAGGCGGTAGGTTTAAATAAATATCAGTCAGACCATCAGATAAAATAGCATCAATCTGTTCATCTCTTAACTGTTGCGCTGTTTTAGTTGGTGCCACTCGTCGCACCACTGGGGCCGCTGGACGCTCTGCTGGTTGAGCTTCTTCAGTCTTCTGAGCCATCTGCTCCACCATCTGCTCCGCCGTTTGTTCTGGTGTTATTTCCGCCTCCGGCTTAACCCCAGACGCTTGCTCAGGAGAACCAACGCTTTCTATTTTTTTTGCTATTTGATCTTCGGCCATAAAATTAATCTACAGAAATAGCCATCACCGGACAAGCCTTAGCTGCCGAAGAAGCACATTCTTTATCATCGGAACTAATAACTTCCGACTTACCGGCACTATTGATTTTGAAAACATTGGGACACATACTAGCACACATGCCACAACCAATACATTTGTTGTCATCTACTTTGATAGCCATAGTTTTACTAAAAAATCCAAAAATCAAATGCCACTTTGACCAAATGATTAATGATTTAAATTAAGTTTATTTTATAATGTTATTATACCATCATCTCTAAAATAATAAAATAGCTTGATATTGACAGCTTTCCCCTAGTTTGATATATTAAAAACATTGATAATTATTAAAAAGTTAAGCAGAAACGCATTTAACCAAGGCTTATCAAATAAGCCTAATTTGTGTGTTTTTCAGAGTAAATATGTCACATAAAAAAGCTGGCGGCAGTACGACGCTGGGACGAGATTCGATCAGCAAACGTTTAGGTGTTAAATTGTATGACGGTGAGAAAGCCAAACCAGGCGCTATTATCATCAGACAAAGAGGCACTAAATATCGAGCCGGCGATAACGTCAAGCGCGGTAATGATGATACACTATTCGCCCTTAAATCAGGTATAGTCAAATTTACCACCAAGAAGTTACGGAAATTCGACAATACCTTGAAGACCGCTAAAATTGTTAATGTCACTCCTTACGTTGCTAAATAAGCTATAAAAAACAGTCCGGTATTACTGGGCTGTTTTTTGTTACTCGAAAAAAATGTTTTTGGGTAATCAAAAAGGCTTTCTTGGAAGAAAGCCTTTTAACAAAATTTGATTCTCTTTTTATTTACGAAGTGCACTCACTAGACCAACTAATTCGATACCAAAGCCAAAGCCATTGGCAACATAATTATCACGACTTGGTCTAGTGTAAGTTAGGCGTCCGAATTCACCATACTTAGTGAACCTGTCAAAACCAATACCGAAAGTAAAACTCAGACCAGGATCATAGACCCCGAAGGTATTAAAGTTGCCATAATTCAAGCCAGTAATTAAGGATAAACCAAATTTATCGTTAATTGGCAGAATGAGTGGTTTAACTTCGAAACCAATATTTCTTATAATCGACACAGAGTCTCCCGTGGTCCATCTGTTGGTAGTTAAGGTATCGTCCAGAGTTGTAGATAAACTACTTACTCGGGGATATTTCAGACTTAGCTTCAAGGAGAAACTGTAAAAGATGTATTCGGAACTGGCATAAGGATTATCTCGAAAGATGTCCAAACAGCCGTTGAAATAAAAACCGTTCCAGGTCTTCATCCGGTTCCAAATTGATGAAGATGAAATAGTACTGTCAGCTACAAAAGTAGTTTTGACACGCTCTATTTGATCAACCTGTTGACCGTTAATGTAACCAGCACCAAATTGTAAAGCAGTGTTAAACCCATTGTCAAACAATGGACCGTTTCCCATGCTGACTTTTTTGTAAGCTAATCCGATTGTATAATACTTAGCATAACCGGCTATAGTATCAAACAAATGATTATTCTTATTAAAAGAAAATTCAGCTCCAAAGCCATTTTTCAAAAAAGCTCCAGCTCCAACCTCAAAGAAGTTGTAATCACCGAAACGAACTGTATCGGTAGTGCCATCGCTGTAAAGAAGAATTTCCCTGGGTGTTTTGGAATTACCTGCTTTGTAATTTAGGTTAAACTGATTGATTTCATCCTGACCAAAGGCTGTGCCTGCGATCAAGGAAATTACTAATATAACTAATATTCTTTTCATGATATCGGGTTTTCGATTGTTTCTACTAATAAATATTTATTGAACTACCATTTAAATCTCCTAAATCAAGAGACTTAAACGGTAGCTCAATAATCAATCAAAAATCGATAAGAATGAAATGATATCAAAGTACTGACTCTATTTTAGCACAAACGATATTTTTTGTCAATACTCAGGGGTAATGTGCACACACATATGGCGGTTTTTCAACCAATATGCCAATATACGGCCATATGTGGACAAAACTACCAAATAACGCTCTGGAAGAGCGACTAAGATGGATAATG
>Ga0210057_1004043_pt1 | contig 19797 bp, 19 predicted proteins | sample CryGeyCG2114_010_2_FD_183968 | JGI IMG/M metagenome (GOLD analysis project Ga0210057, IMG submission 183968) | Groundwater microbial communities from aquifer - Crystal Geyser CG10_big_fil_rev_8/21/14_0.10 (SPAdes) (version 2) | ecosystem: Environmental > Aquatic > Deep subsurface > Groundwater ...
GATCTGTTGTCGCCACGACGATTTTGTCCAGTTGTTTGGCTTGTTTTACTCTTTCGATTTCATATTCCAAAAGCGGGATGCCATTAACCTTTAACAAAACTTTTTCTGGCAATCTCGTAGAACCCGTTCTCGCCTGGATGATACATAAATTTTTATAGTTCATATTTTATTGATGCAATATTTTAAAACCAAAGCCGCGGTTTTAATGTCGTTGGCAGCTGGTTGTCTTTTAAAAACGCACCAAAAAAAATAACTTAGTTCGTCAAGATACATCTGGTTCGCCTGATAATTTTTTATTTGAAATAGGTTATTTTTTCTTTTTTTTGCGTGCAGCCAAACTATATTTTCGTTGAAATCCCAAGTCAGATTTCCTTTGGCGCCGACGATTTTACAATTCCGGGAATAAGCTTGCTGCAAATAATCGCAACTTACCGAACCGAGAGTCTTATTTACAAATTTAAAAGCGGCAACGCAATTATCCTCGGTTTCAATGGCTAATGCGCTCGTTTTATCAAAAATAAATTTTGTTTCGACTACCGGGCTGAAACCGTTAAACCAAAACAGCAAGTCAAATTCATGAATATCGTCCAAAATAATTCCGCCGCCGCTTGCTTTTTTGGCGGCATAATTTTTCCGGTAATCTTGCTCGGGCCGCCAATAAGGTAAAAAATAACCAAAGTCGTGACGGATGCTGTAAATTTTCCCCAAACTATTTTTATCTAAATAATTTTTAATAAATTTTAAACAGGGATGAAAGCGCAGGTTGCAGGCAACCATGTTTGTTAATTTTTTGCTATGGCAAATTTTAACCAATGCTTTGATGTTTTTTAAGCTGGGCGCTAATGGCTTTTCGATAAAAATATGGCAACCGGCTTGGGCGCACTTGATTGCCGTCTGAACGTGCGCATCGTTGGGATTGCAGATTAAAACGGCGCGAAATTGCTTTAAAGTTCCAGCGTTAATTTTTTCTGTTGTCTTTAACTTTTCGCCGGCTAACTTATTCTTGTCAATATCGTAAACATAAATATTCTTAAAGCCCAGTTTCAATAAATTCTGGTAATGCCTCCGGCCGATGGAGCCAAAGCCGATGATTAATATTTTTATGTTCTTATCCATAAATTAAATTATTGATTCGGCGTATTTGGCTATTCTCTGCCGGTATGTGTCTTGAAAATAACTTTGGTCGAAAAATTTTTCTCCCATCAGCCAAGGGACGGGAAAGCCGCCAAATCCTTTTTTGAAATGCGATATATCCAATTGCTTTTTGTCGGGAAAATCATGGAACCGGGCGCCGTATTGTTGTAAACCAATGTCGTAAAAAGATATTCCCTTTTTTTTCATCCATCGTATCGCTTCCCATTCAATCGCGTGGCGTACGGGCAAATGGGCGTAATCCGGGTCGTTGGCGGCCGAAAAACCGTAAACATTATTTTTATAAATACCGTAATATTCAAACCCGATGCGTTTATTTTCATATTCCGCCGCCACTAAAAAAGCCAAATCATTTTTTAACCATTGGTACATTAAAGCAAATGTTTCGTCCGGCCTGGTTTTCCGTCCCGCGGCTTTATGATGTGTTTTTTTATAAGCGTTAAATAATTGTGGAGTAATATTTTCGGCCGTATAAAAGGCGATTTTAAATTGGCCCCCTTTTTTAATATTGCGCCGATGGTTCCGGCGTAAATCTTGCCATAACTCCGCTTCGCTTTTATTTAAATCTATGAGCTGGGTGTTTAAAGAAACATCAAGATAGCCAAATTTTATTAAATAATTAAAAAAATTTTTATCAAGGGAACTTCTGGCTAACGGGGTTTGCCGAAACCAAGCCCGTTTAACTTTGTTCTCCTTTGCTAAGCGGTCAATCTCCGCAAAAACGCAATCGTAAACCAAATCCCGCTCTGTTCTGTCTTTTTCAATTTTTTCCAAATCGTTGGCTAAAGCCGGCGCCGGAACGGCAAAACCGCCAAAAGAAAATTCGTTAATTTTTTCCCCTTCCCTTTGCCGTACTTCCAAAGTCAAGGGAACGATTGCTTTGATTTTATTTTGTTTGTAAATTAAAAAATTAAAATTTTTCGTTTCTAATTCCGGCTTGTATTGCAAAGTGTATTCCAGCCAATCGGTCGTATGCCAAAACCAAGCGTCATCGCTTTTTAGACAAAAATCATCCCACTCTTTGTAATTAGCTTTAGTTAATTTTACGATTTCCATATGTTTAATGCTAAAAAAAATCTTTAATCAGCGTAGTGATATAAAAAACTTCTTTTTTGGTCAACTGACAATGTATCGGTAAGGTAATGGCGGTCTTTTCATAGTTTTCGGCTATTGCGCATCGCGCCGAACTAAACCCTAACCGCTGATAATAAGGGTGGCGATAAACGCAGGGGTAATGAAAATTTACTCCGACACCGCCGTCTTTCAAATGTTGATATAACGGCAACCGGTCTTGTTTATTTTTAGTTTTAATAATGTACAAATGCCAGCCGCTGTAACAATTTTTTAATTCCAGAGGCAAAATGATTTGTTTTATTTCAGTTAAACTTTGTTCATACCATTTGACGATTTGATGCCTTTCTTTTATAAATTTATCTAACTTATCCAACTGGCTTATTCCTAACGCCGCCTGAATGTCCGTTAAACGATAGTTATAACCGAGTTCGGTCATCACGTTGAATCCCTTTTTATCTTTTCGGATTCCGTGGCTACGCAAAAGCATTAACTTTTGATAATATTTTTTATTATTGGTCAATACCGCTCCGCCTTCGCCGGTGGTTATTGGTTTAACGGGATGAAAACTGAAAACGGCTAAGTCTGAATATCGGCAAGCGCCAATTTTTGTTTGCTTGTACTTGGCGCCTAACGCGTGGCAAGCGTCTTCAATAACCAGCAACTTATGCTTATTGGCAATTTGGTGAATTTTTTCCATTTTGCAGGGATGGCCGGCGAGATGAACCGGCACAATCGCTTTTGTTTTTTTGGTTACTAATTTTTCAATTAAGAATTCATTGATGTTATTAGTATCTTCCCGAATGTCGCAAAACACCGGTTTAACTTTGAGCGCTAACAGCATATTGGTGGTTGCGATGAAAGTATTGGGAGTGGTAATCACTTCATCGCCCGCTTTCAAGCCGGCTGCCTGGTACGCTAAATGCAAAGCGGCCGTGCCGTTATTAACCGCCACGGCGTATTTAGCTCCGCAATATTTTGCCAATTTTTGTTCAAACTCCAAAATTTTTGGCCCTTGTGTCAGCCAGTCAGAACGTAAAACTGCTGTTACCGCGTTAATGTCTTGGCGATCAATATATTGTTTGCCGTAAGGAATCATAAATTACGACTTGGTTATTATTTTTAATTGCTCCGGTGTTAGCCAATCTTTATTGGTATCGCTCGCGTAGCAAAATCCGGCCGGCAATTTGGCGCCGTCTTGAAAATATTTTTTATAAATATCGGCGGAGAAAAAAGGAAAATCGCTTAAAATAACATAATAATCGCCATACTCAACCGCGTGGCGCGCCTCTTCTTCGGAAATTAAAGTTTCATGAATTTTTTCTCCCGGCAGGCTACCTATAATTTTTTTCTCCGCCTGGGGAGCTAATGTGTTAAATAAATCCACAATTTTCATGCTGGGAATTTTTGGAATGAAAATTTCACCGCCCTCCATTTCGCGCAAGGCGAACAAAACTAATTTGAAGGTTTGGCCCAAAGTTATCCAAAATCTGGTCATGCGTTCATCGGTAATAGTCACTTCCTTTTTATGTTTATCTTTTAATAACGTTTCCACGATGCTACCGCGGCTGCCGATAACATTGCCGTAGCGGACGCAGGAAAAAACAGTCTCGCGGCTAGCGTAAGAATTGCCGCTAACAAATAATTTTTCCGCGCATAATTTGGTTGAACCGTACAAATTGACCGGCTGCGCCGCTTTATCGGTGGAAATCAAAACTACCTTTTTTACCTTTTGATCGATAGCGGCGTCAATAACGTTTTGGCTGCCTAAAATATTAGTTTCCACCGCTTCAAATGGATTGTATTCCAAAGTTGACACCTGTTTTAATGCTGCCGCGTGCACGACTATATCCACGCCGTGGAAAGCGCGCTGTAAACGTTTTAAACTGCGTATATCGCCCAAAAAAAATCGCAACCGGCTGTCATCGCCCAGCGCTTGGCGCAGATGAAATTGTTTTAGTTCGTCGCGGCTAAAAATAATTATTTTTTCCGCTCCCGAAAACCGTAATAAAAACTTGGTGAAATTGCTGCCAAATGAACCGGTGCCGCCGGTAATTAAAATCGTTTTTCCTTGTAAAAAATCAATGGACATAAATTTTTTATATTTGTTTAAATTTTATTTTATTAATTTTCAAGAATATTTTTTTAATTCCATCAACACTGTTTGGATAATATTGCCGATGCTCTTATCACGGTTAAGTCCGTCGCTGCCTTTAACGCCAGAGATGAAATATCGGTCGCGGATAGTCGCCTCGTCAAAACTTTGAAAATAATTGATAATTTGCTGCTGGCTGACGCGATAGCCATTGTTAATCTCTTTAATTGCCTTTTGGCACGATGCGGCGTCATTGACTTTAAAAACGCCGGGGCAATCGCGATACCACGGGTAGCCGAAGACGATTGCCGGCTTTAATCTCAAAACTGATTCCCAACCAGCGGTTCCGGTGGCGGTGGCGACCGCTTGCGTTTTTTTCATTAATTCATAAGTGTCGGTTTCAGTTGGAATCAAGACGACATTTTTTATTTTTGCCAAGCGACGATAGTATCCCCGATAGCGTGAACTAAAATAATTTAAACCCCGCGGAGCCCATTGCGTAGGATGTTCTTTGACATAAATAAACCAACTCTCGGGGATTGAAGCTGCTAGTGTTTCTATCATTAAAATCTGGTCAACAAAAATTCCCGCCTGCGGGCTGGTTGTGCATTCTGGCTGATAATTTAAAGGGGCATAAATAAATTTTTTGTTTAAATCCGGTTTGGTTTGCAGTTCATGATACTCTTTTTTGACATTCGGCCCGAATAATTTTAAAAAATAGGCTAATACTTTTCTAAAAATTGAAAAATCTTTTAGGCTGGTTATAATTGTTCTTATTTTAATGGCGGCATATCTACCCGCTGTATTCTGTTTTCTGAATGCCTTGATATAAACAGGCGTGGAATCATATTCGGGATTGGTTTGCAATTGATAATATTCACGTAAATCGCCGCTTAAATTTTCTAAAGCGTAGTCTTCTTTGTTGTCGCTGGCTAATTTTTCTTGTAAAATAGTGCTTCCCCGCCAAAAATCATTATAGAACAACAGCCTATCAGGAATCAACGTGTCATAAAACATAAAGGTTTTAATATTTAACAAACGGGCTAAATTATAAACAACATATTCATAGGGGGCGTGAGGGATGGATGAAAAAATCAACATATCCGGCTGGTATTTTTTTAATATTCCATGCCAATACTGCAATAAATTATAATATAAATGCCGGCGTTCATCCGCACACATCCAATCAAAACGTTTATTCATCATGGTCAAAACCAAAGATTCGGTTTGATAGAGCTGTTCAATTAAATCTTTGCCGGGAGGCAAAAAATCGGAATCGTCAACTCCTTCGGCCAATAATCCCATCTGGGCCTGATTATGCTCCTGAAAAATTATTTCCGGAAAATCATCGCCTTTTTCTTCCTGTTTGTCCCCGACCCAATAGATTACCTGATGGGATTCTTTTTTTAAAGCCGCTATCAAATTTTTTATCTCCGGTTCATTGCTGGTCCAAAATAAAAATAAACGCATATTTTATTTAGTTACGGCATACTCGTCTATCTCCCGTAAAATAGCTTGGGTGATATTATCCATGCTTTGTTGTTTAGTGAGTTTTGAACAGCGGCCGACTCGGTCAGCGATATAACCATGAATAGTCGCTTTTTCAAACGCCTTTAAATAATTAATGATATTCTGCTGGTCCATTTTGTAGCCATTTATTATTTTTTTAATCGCTTCCCGGCAAGAATCGGCGCCATTTACCCGTAACAGGCCGGGCAAATCTTGGTACCATGGGTAACCGAAAGCAATCGCCGGTTTGGAGCGCAAAGAGGCCTCCCACCCGGCCGAACCGGTAACCAAAGAAACGGCTTGCGATTTTTTAATTAAAGTAAAGGAGTTTGTTTTTATGGGAATCAAAAAAACATTTTTTATTTTGGCTATTCTTTGATAATAGCCCTGATATCGGCAACTGCTGAAATTTATCCCTTCGGACGGCCATTGAATTAAATGTTCCTTCGCGTATATCACCCAATCAGCCGGAATGGAGGCCGCCAGCGTTTCAATCATCAAAATTTGGTCAACAAACATATCTCCTTGCGGGCTGGTGGTACGCTCCGGCTGCCGCTGAATGGGAACGTATATAAACTTTTTTTCAAGGTCCGGCTCGATTTGCAATTTATCATATTCTTTTTTGAGATTATTTTTAAACCGGGCGGCAAAATTTTTTAATTCTTTTTTAAAAAGATTGTAGTCGTTTACTTTGGGCACTTTGAATAAATAGACTGCCAGGTCCCTAAAAATAGTAAATCTTTTGAAACTCTTTACGGCTACTTTTAATTTAAATAAAAACCAATTCAAAAACGAATATTGGTTTCTCTGCAATTTAATGTATAACAGCTCAGCGTCGGCACCGGCGCTTGTTTGCTTTAAATAATACTTCTGCAAATCAGCGCTTAAATCGTTTACTTGAAAATTCCGGCCTTGGTTATTCCGCAATTCTTTTTGCACAACGGCGCTGCCGCTCCAAAAATCAATAGAAAACAGCCGGTCATTGACTTTGGTATCCAAAAACATGATGGTTTTTATATTGAGCGAATGGGCCAGTTCGTAAATTAAATAGTCATAAGTAAAATGCGGCGTTATGGGAAAAATAATAACTTCGGGTTTGAATTTTTCAAGCACGCCATACCAATATCGAAGTAAATCATAATAAATGTGCCGGCGCTCATCAACGCATAATTTATCAAACCCCCGATTCATCATGCTCAAAATCAAAGACTCTGTTTTTTGCATTTTTTTTATCAATTCCGCTCCCGGAGGTGTAAATTCATTCGGGTCAATGCCTGGAGCCGGCCTGCCTTCAAACGCATCCACGTAAGAATGAAAAATAGTTCCAGCTGGTTTATCTTTTTCTCCTTCCGGGGCTCCCACCCAATAAGTTATCTGATGGGCGTTCTTTTCCAACCCCGCAATCAAGCTGTTCATTTCCGGGCCGCTGTCAGGCCAGATTAAGAATATGCGCATATTTTTTGGCGTTAACTGTTATTTTTAGAGGTTATATACTTTGGCAAAATATGATTGTTTATTTTGAAGCAAGCTATCAGGACTTCCTTGTTCGATTATTCTTTTATCTGCCAGTACTATCAATCTGTCGGAATTAATTACTGTTGAAAGCCGGTGAGCGACGATAAAAACAGTCACTTTTTCTCTGAGGCCTTTAATTACTTCCTGAATTTCCAGTTCCGATTCGTTATCCAGAGCGCTGGTGGCTTCATCCAGCACCAAAAATTTCGGCTGCCTTACCAAAACTCTGGCGATGGCTATCCGCTGGCGCTGGCCGGCGGAAAGCAAAACTCCTCTCTCTCCCACCACAGTCGCAAATTTTTCCGGACAACTTTGAATAAAATCATAAATATTGGCCATCTTCGCGGCTTCCGCTATCGCTTTATCGGAAATTTCAGGATTGTAGAATCTGATGTTATTGGCGATGGTGTCGTTTATCAAAAACATGTCCTGAGAAACATACCCCGCATTTTTTCTCCATTCCTCAAGATTAATGCTGTTAATGTTTTTTCCATCCAACAAAATCTCTCCGCCGCTCGGCTGAAATAAACGCAATATCAAATCAACTATAGTAGTTTTGCCCGCGCCGGAAGGGCCGATCAAACCGACCAGTTCCCCTTTTTTAACGGCAAAATTTATCCGGGACAAAATTTTCGATGATCCGTTATAAGAAAAACTAACATTACTGAATTCCAATTTGTCGTTGAATTCAAAACTATTGGCTCCGCCTTTTGCTTCCTTATTTTTTTCCGACTGCTCCTGGTAATCCATTACCGTTATTAAAAACGGAGCGGAAGCGCTGACGGAATGCAAAGTATTCTGCAACTGTTGGATATAGGAAAATATTTTTTGAATTAAATAAATTATGGCGGCCAAAGCGGCAAAATTAAAAGCCGGAGACTGGTAAGAAAAAGCGAATATCACGCAGATAAAAACCAAACTTACGGGCGGAATGAAATCCCCGGTGATTTCTTTTAACAAATATAATTTTATCTCTAGTTCTTTTAATTTATCAAAATGCTTTTTCCCAGTGGCAATGACCCGGTTTTCAACGGACATTGTTTTTATCGTCTTCATCCCGATGATATTTTCACCGATATAGTGGGCCACATCCTTGTTAACCAGCCCGGTTTCGCGTGCCAAAACTCTGGTTTTGTAAATCAAAGGTTTGCAAACCAAAAACAATATTCCTCCCAAAACAAAAGTAAGTCCGGTAATGTAAAAAGAGATGTTAACGGCGACCAAAGTATACATCAGTAACGAAGTTATAGTCATTATCATCATGCTGATTTGATCTAATAGTTTTGCGCCGTTATTTACATCATTGATTATAACCGTGTCCAAATATCCCACCTTTTGTTTTAACAAGTGCGGCCAATTGGACTTTATTGTTTTATTAAATAAATCATCCCGGACGCAGCGTTGGTAATCGGTAGTAATTTTAATTTTGATGAAACCGCACAATATCAAGAGAACTGCTCGAGCGACAAACAACAAGGAAACAAAAATGAGCAGATAGTTTACGCTGAAATTAATATTAAAATAAAGAAAAAAATTTTCAATTGACTGTGAAATAAAGTCGGTTCCATTTTCCTTGTCTTTGGTGATAAAAGAAAACAAAGGAATAATGGCGCTGATGCCGACACCTTCCAATAAACCGGTAAGAAAACCCAAGGCCGTTAAAATTATGGTCTGTAATTTGTATTTGCCAAAGGCGCGCCTTGACAGTTTTATTACCGTTCTTATTTTATTGTCTTTTACTAATATCGCCATATTTTTTAAATTACCATCGATTAATTTTGTCTACTACTTTTTGCTTTAATTTTAAATTTGATGTTATTATTTTTATTTATGTAGACTAAAATCCAAATCACCATTATCCAAAAGCATTTCTTTTAATTCGGAAAGGGGCATTTTTTTTTGGCTTTTAGAGTTATATTCCCGGCAAGAGCACTTTTTGGCTTTGAGGTAAGAATTGAGTTTTAAATCTCCGTACTCGTCAACATTAAATTTTAAGTTAGGCAAAATAATGAACATTTCATCGGTTTCCAAAGCCGTTTCCGACTCTTCCAGAGTAAGCAATTTCTCGTGCATTCTTTCGCCGTTTTTTTTGCCGATTATCTTAACGGGCATTTTTTTTATTTCGGGATTTTTTTCTCTCATGATTTCCAGTATGGCTTTGGCTAAATTTTTAATGGTCGTAACCGGCATTTTCAATACGAAAATTTCTCCATCTTTCATTAAGGATGCGGCCTTAAAAACTAAATTTACCGCTTGGGGGATAGACATAAAAAATCTGGTCATGTCGGGGTTGGTGACGGTTATCGGTTCGCCTGAATTTGCCTGCTTGATGAACAAAGGGATGACAGAACCGCGGGAGCCGATAACGTTGCCAAAACGGACGAAACAAAATTTGGTTTTTTTGTCGCCTTTATAAAAAAAACTGGCTAACATAATTTTTTCCGCGAGCAGTTTTGTGCAGCCCATAACGTTGCTTGGGTCGGTCGCTTTATCGGTGGAAATTCCAATTACTTTATCCACTTGATTGGCAAAAGCGCAGTCAATAATATTCTGTGTGCCGTAAACGTTTGTTTTTACGGCTTCAAAGGGATTTTTTTCGCAAGCGCTTACGTGTTTTAAGGCAGCCGCGTGAAAAACAATGTCAATATTTTCCATGGCCATATTCAACCTTTCTTTATCTCTGATGTCCCCGATTAAAAAACTAACCTTGAGGCCGGCGTTTAATCTGTGGGCGAGTTCAAATTGTTTGGTTTCATCCCGGCTGTAAATCCTTATCTGGCGAGGTTCGTATTTTAACAATTCTTTGACGATGGCCGACCCGATGGACCCGGTTCCGCCGGTTACTAGTATTCTTTTGTCTTTAAATTCATTATTCATATTTTTTTATTAGCTTGATTAATTTTCCGGTTATTTGCAAAATATCGCTTTTTTTCAAACCAATATAAAAAGGCAAGGCTAAAGCGCAGGCGCTTACACTCTCGGATATGGGTAAATCTCCTTTTTTATAATGGAACTTTTTTTTGTAAAAATTAAACAAATGGATTGAGGGCAAATAGGGCTTGGTGCTGATGCCGATTGTTTGCAAATTTTTGATCAATAAGTCGCGGTTAATTTTTTTATTTTTTATTTTTATGACATAAACAAACCAGGTGTGCGTATTATTGACAGCTGTCCCGGGCGTCTGAAACATATTGGCATATGGCGCCAAAATCTCGTTATACCAATTAGCTATTTTTTTGCGTTCCTCAACCATAAAATCAAGTTTTTCCAGCTGGGCCAGCCCTAAGGCGGCGCTCATTTCGTCCAGCCGGTAATTATAACCTAATATTTTATAATCAAGCCATTGCATGTTGCTCGCCCGCCCCTGGTTGCGCAAACTGCAGCATAGGTCATAAATTTTTTTCTGGTTAGTGACTATCATTCCCCCCTCGCCCGTCGTCATTTGCTTATTAGGATAAAAAGCGAAAACACCGGCTTGGCCGAATGTGCCGGCCGACTTGCCTTTGTAGACGGCGGCGATTGATTCACAGGCGTCTTCAATTAATTTTAATTTATACTTTTTGGCGAGTTTTATAATCGGGTCCATCTCCGCCGCCTGCCCAAAAATATGGACGACCAAAATGGCTTTGGTTTTTTTGGTGATTTTGGCTTCAATTTTCTTGGGGTCAATGTTATAAGTAAGCGGATCAATGTCAACAAACACCGGTTTGGCGCCGACATACAAAATGCAATTGGCCGAGGCGACGAAAGAAAAGGGGGAAGTTATGACTTCATCTCCCGTTTTAATGTCGGCGGCAATCATTGTTAAATGCAACCCGGCCGTCCCACTGGAAACCGCGCAGGCATATTTAACGCCCAATTTTTTGGCAAACGCTTTTTCAAACTCCCGGTATCTCGGACCCAAGCTTAAAGCTCCCGAACGTAAAACGCTCAGCACTCTTTGCTCTTCGCTTTTGGTAATGTATGGTTTGGCTAAGGGATATTTTTTCATAAAAACTAGCGGTTAGATTTGCGCGCGACTTTTGCGGGCACGCCGTAAGCGACGACGTTATCGGGAATATTTTTTTTCACAAACGAAAAGGCACCGATAATAGAATTTTCGCCAATCGTCACGCCGGGCATAATTACGCTATGCGACCCGATTTTACAATTTCTTTTCAGTACTACCTTCCCTTCTTTATCGTCTATGGTTGAAACTGAATATACGGAACAATGCGATCCTATCTGCGCGTTGTCCTCAATCATCACTCCGTTTTTGGCGTTGATGTAAGTAAAAGCGCCAATATCGGTATTTTTGCCCAGTTTTAAATTTTTTTGATGTTTTACGAGCCAATACCACTTAGTTAATTTTCCTTCCGCTATTTTTGGCGCGCGCCATTTTTTAAATCTTTCCGGCATAAATTTATTTTATATTATTTCCCTTACGGTCATAAAGGCCTCGGCCGCTGATAAGCCCGACTCGCTTCCTCTTTTTTTGGCTAAAGCAATTATATTTTTCAAAGACCGGGGATGGGGAAATTCTTTTAATTCACTTTGATAGCAAGACATTGCTTTTAACTTGTCTTTTAAAGTGTCCGCTATATCCGTATAAGTGGTAGGGGCGAACGGCGGCGCTCCCCACATTGCCCCGGAAAGAGTTTCGTAAGCTAAAATTTTTTTTATTTTGTTGCCGAACGGCCTTGAGGAAACCAGACAGGCTTCAAACACCAAACGATGGTCTTTGTTTAGTTCTCCGACATAAGGAATGTACAAAATATCTGGGTCAACTGTTTTAATAACGGCGCTGATTTTGTCGTTTAGTTCTTTTTGCGGAATCGCATCAAGTTTTACGGTCGAAAATCCCAACAGATAAGTTTTTTTTATGCCCAAAGCCGCGTTGGATTTTTTTATGTCTATTAGCTTATCTTGTAGATATTTTTCCGTCCAATCGGGCGCGTAGGCTTTGGTAACAACGCAAAGAAAAACGTCGTTGCCGGCTTTGGTATATTTTTTTATTGTTCCCCCGCATCCCAGGACTTCGTCATCGGGGTGAGGGGCGATTATTAGTACTTTCATATTTTAAAAATTATTTTTAAAATGCCGTGGCGCGTATTTTTTCTGCCACCCAAAATCAAACTTAGCGGCTGAATATTTTGCTTATTCATTGGCCTTAATTATATTAAACGCTTCCGCATAAATACAGCCGTTTTGCAGACCGCGATAGTTGGCTAAAATTTCAATTCCCGCCAATGACCGAGAATGAGGGTAGGGGCAAACTTACGTTTCCATCACGCTAAAAGCTTCTTTCTTCTTTTTGATGTATTTGCCTATATCCACAAAATAATTTGGCCGAAACGGCCTTTCTAATGACCACTCCGAAGACGAAAGAACTTCGTAGCTATACACTCGCCGCAGGAAATTATTTAAAGGGCGAGTAATCACCATGGTTGAATCATAAACTTTTTTATGGTCACAATTAAGGTCGTCTTTTGAGTGAGTAAATACGATTTCCGGCTGCACTTTTTCAAACACCTCGTTCATTTTTTTGTTTAATTCAATATGTGGAACGGCATCAAGCCGCATATCGGGAAAATTTAGTCTTATCAATTTGTCTACTCCGAGCATTATCAGCGCTTTTTTATGCTCCCAATCTTTTTTTTCCACAATTCCGGCTTGTTTCTGTATTGGGCGGAACTGCCGTCCGTTGCCAAGCATACAGTAACGGCGTAATTTTTTTCTTTGTATTTTTGTATGGTCCCGCCCACTCCCAATATTTCATCATCCGGATGAGCGGAAAAAATTAAAATGTTTTTCATCGCAAATACGTCAATTGCTTTTTTTCAGCGATTGATCGTGTAAATAATTTAAAATAAATTCATTGATTAAGGTATATTCGTTTTGCCCAATTTTGATTTTTGCCCCGCTGTACGGAGGAAAAAAGAATGCCCTGATTTTACGGTTTACGCATTCGGGCGAATCATGTCTCAAATCGACATATTTTGCTTCTTCCATTTCTTTCTTTGTCCATGACGTGCCGCCATTGTTTTCTTGTGTTATTAACGGCTTATTACTCTTTATCATGCCCATTACCTCTTTGAACAAATCAAGCAGCATCGCTTGCGTCTTTTTTTCCAAGCTGAAGGCCGTTTCTTTTTCCTGGTCAATCGGCTTTTGGATCACTTTAATGATCGGACCGGCGTCAAACTCTTTGACGATAAAATGAGCAGACGCGCCCCAATAGCCAACTTGATTTAAAATAGCGTAATTGTAAGAAGCCCACCCCCGGTATTCCGGCAAATGACCGGGGTGAAAATTAATAGCGTTGATTTTTCCCAGCTCATACAACGGCGTTTTAATTTTTTTATTGTACAAATAAGAAATAACCAAGTCAATGTCTTTGATTTTTTCGTTTTTTTCTTGAATATAGCGATAAAGTTCTGCGTCGGAAACTACCGGAATCTTAAATTTATTCGCGGTATCTTTTAATTTTATCCTGGATATTTCGTCTGTCGGCGCGACCACGAACTTTACTTTAAATCCATTGTCAATAAGATAACGCAATGCTCGAGAAGCCCCCAGCTTTCTGCCTAAAAATATTATATTTTTTATCTGGGGTAAATTACGCATTTTATAATAATTCTTTAAATTTATCCGCACCACAATTAAACAAAAAATCGATTACTGACATGTTCGGGACAAATGGCTTGAATTTTTGCGGGTAAACCGGATGCTTGAAATCGGAAAAAATATGATTGAGCCCCCGCTGTTTGAATTTCTCTTCAACAACATAACCGGTTGTTTTCGCTCCCGTGCCGGACAAATAAGTGTCAGCGCCGAATTGGCTGCACATAGCCGTTAATAAATCCGTCTTGGCGCCGTTAAAATCATAATCGGAACTTTTATAAATCGGGATTTTTATTTTTAATTGTTCAAATAAATGATGAATTATTTCTTCGTCCAAATCCGCCAGCTTTTCCCATTTCCGCGCGTAGAGGCCGGCAAAAAAATCCTGATGGTTTTTAAAAAACTTTGCTCCATGATAATTCAAATAGATCGTCTTCCAGTGTTTTTCTCCCCAACGAGTGGAATTATCTATCGCTACTTCATTTATTTTTTGAAATCTTTTTCCTTTAGTGACAACGGGCACGGTAAGCCAAGTCCAACCGTTTGAACCCGGAGCCGTTCTGATTCTGTTTCTGTTTTGAAAACCTTTTTTAAGGAATTGGACGTGGTCGACAAAAACAAACTTATTTGCCTTCGCAACTTTGTAAAAAAAACCAAGATAAGGCAAGTATTCGGGCTGATGGCCGGCAAGAATCATAAAGTTTGTTTATTTGGCAAAAAATAAGCTTATTTTTTAAATTTTATCTATATTAACATTGCTTTTCTTAATCGCGCTATTATATACTTTATCTCTTTAATTTGCAAGGAAGGATATATCGGCAAGGAAACGACTTTATCTATGGCGTGGCGCGTATTAGGATAGTCGCGCGAATTTAGCCGCAAGCAATTAAAAGCGACGTCGGTATATCTTTCCGCTTTAATCCCATAAACGTTTAATTTTTTTACGACGGTTGCCGCCTGGTTTTCGGTTTCGATCAGACAACGGTAATGAATGGATGCCGCAGGATCTGCTAAACGCACGCCGGAAATTTTTTTTAATCCCCGCCGGTAAAGATTAAAAATATCCGCCCGGCGTTTGATAAATTTATTGATTTTTTGCAATTGACTCAACCCCAATGCCGCCTGCAAGTCCGGCATTTGGTAAAAATAATTCCCGCTACCGGCAGTATTATCATGGCCGTTAGCATTAAATATTAAAGCGCCGCCATCGCCCGTGGTAATCACTTTGGTGGCGTAAAACGAACAAACAGTGATGTCGGCAAATTTTCCCAGCTTCCGGCCAAGGTAAACTCCGCCGATGGCTTGTGCCGCATCTTCTATCACTGGCACTTTTAATTTTAGAAACCGGCCGATATCTTTTACCGGATTGCCAAATAGATGAGGCGCGATTATCGCTTTCGTGCGGGCTGATATTTTTTTAACCGCATCTTCATAATTGATATTGTAATCGTCCAAATTAATGTCAGCCGCCACCAGCTTTGCTCCGGCCGCCTTAACCGCCCAAACAACGCTCTCGCAAACATAAGCCGGTATAATAACTTCGTCATTTTTGCCTATCTTCAAAGCGCCTAACGCCAATCTTATCGCTTCTTTGCCGGAAGGAGTGAGAAATACTTTTTTGGCTTGAAAAAAATTTTTTAATTTTTCGGAGAATAAAAAACTCATCCGCCCGGACGCTATCTGTTTGCTTGCAAGCGTCCGGCGAACGGCTTTGATGTCGTCGGCTTCAATTGTCGGGCATGAATGTTTTATAATCATAAAGGTTTGCGGCCACGGATAATGTAATAAAATTCAAAATCTTCAAACAACAGCGACTTGGAAAATCCGATTTTAAGATTGCTGAACTTTTTAAACATTTCTTTAACCTGCTTTTTATTTTTAAAAGCGTACACGAAACAAGTGCGTTGCGAATCAACGCCGGGAGAGTAAAGGTTGGCGGCTATTTTCTTGGCGCAAACGGCATGCTGGTTCGATACGGTTGAACAAAGAAAACTGCCCCCCGGTTTTAAGGTTCTAAAAATTTCAGCGAGTATTTTCTGATATCCTTTTTTATCATTATAAAAAATTGACTGCCAGGCCACAATCGCGTCAAAAAAATTATCGGCGAAAGGCAAACTGTTGGAATCAACTAATTTTAACATTGCTTTCTTGCCCGTTTTCTTAAATTTATTCTGAACTAACTTAAGACGATTGCCGGCGATTTCCGTACCGAAGCAATCAAATCCCTCGGTTGCAAAATAAAGCAGATTGGCTCCTTCGCCAAACCCGATATCCAACAGCCGTTTGTTTTTGCTCTCGCCCAAAAAATATTTCCGGCATCTGATTAAATTTGTATCCGCGTGCATGTCTTGCGAGGGCATTTTATTCCACGCCAGGCGATTTTGGGCTATTATTTTTTCCGGGATTATTTTTTTTACGTTAGTCATCTCGGCAATATAATTAAAAACTAATAAGTGAGGCGTTTAGTTAATAACCGCCTGTTAATTTTTATGTTCTGTAAAACTTTTGCCACCCTTATTCCACATTTTCCGTCACCGTACGGATTCCGGCAATTCTGAACTCTTTGCCTGAATTTTTTGTCAAACAGCGCTTTATTTATCGCTTTTTTTATTTCGCTTCTGTCGTGGCCGACAAAAATTTTATTGCCGCCGTGTTCTCTGATTGATTCCCGGGTGCCGATATTCACCGCCGGCAATTTAAATGAAGAGGAATCAATGGAACCGCTGCTGGAATTTCCCACCATCACGCTCGCGTACTTCATTATACTTAAATATTCTCTTCGGGGCAATGATTTAAATGTTTTTAAAAAATCGTACTTTTCGTATTTATTTATGACTTTGATCATTCTTCTGCCACCCGCGTCCGAACTGGGATAAATCAGAACCGTCTGCTCATTAAGTTCTTTTAACGCTTCCAGAGTTTCTTTAATCTGCCCGGCCGCTTGGTCCATTTGGCTTGGCGTGGAATGCTGGATGACCAAAAATAGCGGCCGGCGCAAACTTAAATGATATTTTTTTTCAATATATTTTTTAGAATATAATTTTTGCGCGATGATATCGTCCAGCGCCGGCGAGCCGGTAACATAAACGCGCCACGACTCCTCTCCCATTTTTATAATCCGGTTTGCGCTCTGTTTCGTAGCCGCAAAATGAATATGGGAAAATTTGGTAATCGCATGTCTGGTCAGATCGTCAATATGGGCGCCGTCGTCGCCTTGATCGCCGCCATGAATGTGGGCAATGGGAATATTCGCGTGCGCTCCCGCGATCGCTCCGGCCAAAGCTTCCGCCCGGTCGCCTAAAACCAAAATGATATCCGGTTTAATTGATTTTATCGCTCTGGTAATCCCAATGATGCCCGCTCCCAGCGCTTCCGCCATCGCTGTTCCGGTGTCTTCTTTAGGAAAAAGCGCGTTAACTTTTTTTCCGATTTTAAATCCGTCCCGCTTTATTTCTTCCGCGGTTTTTCCAAACTCGCTCGCCAAATGCATTCCGGTAACTATTAGCGACAAATCAAATTTTTTATTTATTTCCTTTAAAGCGTTTCTCATCATGCCGTAATCCGCTCTGGTTCCGGTAATATAGCAAATTTTTCTTTTTGATTTCATAAAATATCGCTCCATTTTATTAAATAATCTTTGGCTATATTTTTTTTTGCTTTTCGGCCGATTATTTTATTTAAAAACTTCGGCGGAATGCCGGTGCCCGGCCTTTTAACGGCTAACATTTTTTTATCAATCACCATTGCTTTATTTATACCGCCGACTGTAACAATGCTTTTTCTCCCTATTAATTTATTCTTTTTTTCAATTTCCGCTGGTTGCTTTTTGGCGCTGCCCATCGCTATTTCCGTTTCTCTGATTGCCGCTACCATTCGCTTTAATTCCGCTGGTTCTAATGAAGCTTTATGGTCCGGACCCGGCAAATTTTTATCCAAAGTGAAATGCTTTTCAATAACGCAAGCGCCTAAGGCGGCGGCCATTACCGGAACAGTGACGCCTAAGGTATGGTCGGAATAACCGACCAAAACCTTAAACTCGCGCATCATGGTTTGCATTGCTTTTAAATTCACTGCGCTGAAGGGGCAAGGATAAGCAGTAGTGCAGTGTAAAATGATTATTTTTTTGTTGCCCGCCCGCTTGATTACGCGAACCGCTTCCGCTATTTCTCTCAATACTGACATGCCGGTGCCTAGTATCATTGGCTTTTGATATCGGGCGGCGTAACGCAACAAGGGCAAATTGGTAAGGTCGCCGGAACCGAATTTAAACGCAGGCACTCTTAAGGAGTTTAAAAAATAAACGCTTTTTTCTCCGCCGTGAGGAGTGGACAAAAAAATTATTTTTTTCTGGCGGCAATGCTTAATTATCGGCTGGTAAAATTTTTCGTTTAATTCCAATTTTTTCAGCATGTTTAACTGACTTTCGGTTTTGCCGATATTTTTTTTCTGGTAGTCGGCCATTGCTCCTTGAGCCGTAACCACTTCTTCCGCTTTGAAAGTTTGAAATTTAACCGCGTCGACGCCGGCGGCGGCCGCAGCGTCAATTAATTTTAAAGCGTTAGTCAAACTGCCGTTATGGTTAACGCCGGCTTCGGCAATTATAAAAATCGGCGACTTATAGGAAATTCTTTTGTCGGCAATAGTTATCATAAAACGATGGTTTTTCCCGTTTGGTTGCTTTTTTCCAAAGCGAACAGCGTTTTTAATAATTGGTAATCTTCCGCGAAGGTGGCGGGAAACTTTTTTTTGCCGCGCAAAGCGGCCAAAAAATCTTTTATTTCCAAATTATGCGAGTCTTCGGGCGTATCGTAATTTTTTTCTTTTTTTCCTTTTTTTAGCTTAATCGTCCGCCAGCTTTTGTTTTTTGCCGAAAATAACCTGATGGCATAGTCTCTCCATTCCCAGTCAATAATCCCCTCACTGCCGATTAAGCGCAAAGTTATTTTGGAATCTCTCGCCAAAAGGTCAATGATTACGCTGCCGATAATTTTATTTTCGTATTCCAAGGTAAAAGCGTAAATGTCGTCGGCCGTCATTTCCAAATCGGAAACCTTTCTCGCAAAACCGGCAACGCGTTTGGCTTTGGAACCCATGATTTCGTTAAGCCATTTTAATTCAAACGGCATCATCTCGCGGCAGGCGCCGGTAGATTTTTGCGCAAAATAAAACTTACGGTAATCGTCCCAGGAGTGCCAGTCGGGCAAATACTGCCCCGAGTGGTATTGGAACGCCAAAATTCTGCCGATTTTTTTTTCTTTGACCAACTGCCTGATTTTTTGGACGGCCGAAATATACCTTAAGCTGCAGGCGGGCGCGGCGACAAAATCGCCGTTCAACAGCGGCAATAATTTTTTGTATCCCCGGTCGGTAGTTCCGGGCTCAACAAAAAAATGTTTTTTATTTTTCGCGGCGTACAAAAAATACTCACTGTGCCTGTCCGGCGGAGTGGAAATTATAAAAACATCCGGCTCAAACTCCCGCACGGCTCGGGCAAAATTACTGTCAGTTTTAATTCCATATTTTTCGGCGGCCTCTTGGCAGCGGGCTGAGGAAACGTCAAAACCAAAAATTTGATTTCTTTTTATTTTATTAAAAAGCAAATTTCTGATTCGCCTCGCGCCCATTGAACCCAAACCGACTTGCAAAAATTTCATATTATGATTATTTAAATTTTTTTATTTTGCGCTTTAACCGGCTGTAATTTTTGTAAATTAATTCGCCGACGACGAAATCCTGCGGCTCGTCCAGGTCAACCGCCCGCCAGCGTTCCACTTCATATCCGATTAATTTTCCGGCCATGTCCGACCTTTTTTTTAGCATCAATTCCGTCTTGGTCAAAGAAATCATGCAGC
>Ga0210057_1004044_pt1 | contig 19792 bp, 15 predicted proteins | sample CryGeyCG2114_010_2_FD_183968 | JGI IMG/M metagenome (GOLD analysis project Ga0210057, IMG submission 183968) | Groundwater microbial communities from aquifer - Crystal Geyser CG10_big_fil_rev_8/21/14_0.10 (SPAdes) (version 2) | ecosystem: Environmental > Aquatic > Deep subsurface > Groundwater ...
TGGCGGAGAGGGTGGGATTCGAACCCACGAGACCCGTGAAGGTCTACCGCTTTTCGAGAGCGGCGCTTTCAACCTCTTAGCTACCTCTCCATAATAATTGGTATTGAATAAATCATCCAAAACAGAACGGATAAATCATTTTTGAAATATGGAACATCAACCAGTCCGTGAATAAGTAATGCTGACATTGCGCATATCGTGGTAATCGTAAAAAGTTTATCTCGTTTTAGAACAGCATAGCACACTTTGCCGAATTTTTCAAGTAGCCAGATAAATGATGCTAAGCCGATAAGCCCCATTTCAGACCAAAAATTTAAAATTATATTGTGTGGGTATAAAAATATTTCCATCCAATCGCGTGATTCATGAAATGGGATGATTGCTGTTTGGTATCCGGCAAGCCCGGCGCCAAAAAACCAATTATTACGAAGCATATTCCATGTTTCGCCCCAAATTGTTAAGCGGACAAACCCAGACCAGTCCTGTAGCATTATTTTTTCTTGTGCCATTTCCAGAAGACTAAAGAGCAAGCCGCCGGCTATTAATACGAGTAACAAAACGACGACCCCACTTTTGTATTTTTTATTGAAAAATAAATTTAAAAGAATAAATAGAACTCCTGCGCCCATTACAGAAAATATCGCTCCATCAGACTTGGCGAGTATTATTGTTAAAAGTGATAATATGGTAATTGACAACCAATAGCCAGTAATCAATATTTTTTTGTTATTTATTATTTGATAAATAAATAAGATAATAATTGGCGCTAAAAATAGTCCTACTGCATTCGGATATTCAAAAATTGAAGTAACGCGCAATTCACTTTGCCATGGGTAAGGGATTGGCGCTCCAAAAAACTTTTGCGCTATTGCGTATATAGATATATACAAAGCAGGGATAGAAAGCCCGAAGATTAATTTTTTAAAATCATTTTTATCTTTTATTATTGCCAATAACAATAGGAAGATAAGAATGCTTTCTAAAAAATATGCTCGCCAAACTCCCAATGCAGAAATTTTTTCCGGAGAAACAAAGATTGCAATTATTGAGGCAATAAAAAATAGCGCCAAAGGCCATCCTATTTTTGTAAGACGTGATTTTAATAATTTAAAATCTCTATGAAATATTATCCAGCCAAAGAATATCGCCCAGATTATTATTTCTAAAATTGTACTCGGCAAACCCGAAATATCAAAACGTAAAAGATATGTTGGAATAAGCGCGGAAAATGCAAATAATGCTAAAAGCGAATTTTTATAAGTTAAAAATATAAAAATAAAAAATATGACAATGGCAAAACATAACATAAACTAAGTTTTTAATTTAACAACTTCTTTTATATCTTTTGTCGTAATACCTCCAAACAGAACAATAAATATTCCGTAAATTATTACTGCGATAGCTATTAAAAATATAACGTGTAAATTTTGTAGATAATATAGTGCCAAACCCATTGGTATAACAGCTAAAAGAGATTTAAAAAATATTTTTATAAAGCGAGGCATAATACCGGTTACGCGATAAATCACCCATAAGCTGATAAAGGCAATCAGTGTTTCAGAGAAAACAGTCACCCATGCCGCGCCGATATACGAATATTTTGGAATAAAAATAAAATATAAAATCAGAGATATGCCGGCATCTACCGCATAACCCCAGATTATCATTTTTTGTTTATTTAAGGCAACGATTGTGTGCGCAAAAAGCGAACCTATAAATAAGGCGCCAGCTCCTAAAACTAAAATGCTTAATACTTTTCCTGAAATCGCAAACTCTTGCCCGGCGTATATTACCATTATTTTTTCTCCAATAAAATATGTTCCGACAACCATTGGCACAACAACCAAGATGAGTCCGTTAAAAGTTTTTTGGAATATTTTTTTAAATCGTTCGGTATTTTGTTTTGCCCAACTTGCTGCCATAAGGGGTAAAATTAATCCCATAAACATCATAGCAAAAGTTGTGATAGCATCAATCAATTTATATGGCGCGCCATAAAGACCAACTGCTTCCTGGCTTTTTAAAACGGAAAGAATTAAAATATCAGTTTTCAAATAAATTAAATTTAAAATAATAGAAAGACCGATTGGCCAGGACCTCCGCAAAACTTCATGCCAAATATCCCAGTCAAAAGCAAGGCGTATTTTTATTAAACGTCTCGCATAATAAAAAGTTATAACAAACCAGATAAAGTTTGCAATATTCAAAACAACCATCATTGATAGGATGCCATATTCCAAATAGACAAAAAGCGCGATAAGCCCGACAAAAATAATTCTGGATATAAACTCTGCCATCGCCGGTTTATACATCTGCAAATGTTTTTGAAAAATGCCAATAATAGTTTCTGTGAGCATCTGAAATAAAAATGCCAAACTCGTAATAGCAATACCCACCTTAATAATAGTAGGATAGGGAAAAAAGAGAGAAGCGATTGGCGCTAGACCTAATAGAATAATTGAGGAGAAAAGACGCAAAGTAAAAATATTATTGAAAATTTTATCAATTCCATTATCGCGTTCTGAAATCATCTGAACAGTGATAGTTGTTAGCCCAAAATTAGCAATAATCCCGAAAAACATTAAAAAAGCAGTAATAGTGGTATAAATTCCAAAACCTTCTCGCCCCAAATAGCGCATTATAAAGCCGATTCCGACTACAGCTAAAATACCGGCTCCTCCACGGCCGATTATTTGATAAAGTGTATTGTGGGCGATTTTTCTAGTTAAAGACATAAAAACTCAGATTTGTTTTTATGGATAATGTAAATTATAGATATTATAATAATAGTAGGGAATAGGGGTAAAGTCAATAAAATTACTTGACAAGTGCTTTAAAAAATGATATAATATATTTAGGAAATGGGTGAGAAAATATCTTTTTCCTTCTTCTTTGCTAAGATTACGAGAAATAAGGGTTTAAAAGATGAAATAAAAATAAAAACAAAATGCTTTTGTAGCGGTTTCTTCCCGTGGTCTTTAGCTATAAAAGCTTTCTAAATGTTTTATAAAATTAATAATAGAAAGCCTATGACAGGCGCAGTTTGGACAATTGGCGCCTTCCAAAAGGAAAAAGAGGCGAGGAATTTTAGGGGCACACTTTTAGGTATTGTAGTGTCTTTTTTTGTTTTAGTAATGTTTGCTTTTTTGCTAAATATAGCGGAGAATTATTATTCTTTAGAAAATGAAGCTTCAGCAAAAGAAGTGAGTGGTGGTCAGACTAATGCTATTTCTGGTACTACTGAAGGCACTATTAGCTGGCATCGGATTTTTGGTATAAAAACAGCGCATGCGGCAACTTATGCACGTAGCGATTATAAAGCTACCTTAATTTTACGTTCTTCGCCTAATTTGGAGCTTTTACCCGGTGAGGAAATTTTATATAAAGTAGGGTTTAAAAATACAGGGATTGCGCCTTGGTACAATACCGGCGCAAATTTTGTGTCAATTTATACTTCTGGACCAAAATATAGACAGTCTAGCTTTCAAGGATCCGGATGGTACAAGAATATTCAACCGGTAAAATTGGCTCAGTCTTCGGTTTTGCCCGGTACCCTTGGTTTTATAGAATTTAAGCTTAAGGCGCCAACTAAAGAAGGAAACTATATTGAAACTTTTTATTTGGCGGCAGAAGATAAGGCGTGGATAGAGGGAGGAGAATTTTTAATTCCAATTACAGTCGTAAAGTCAAAAAGTCAACCAGCAGTACAAGCTACCTCTCCGGTTGCAGCTGGCGAGGTATTAGTTCCAATCACCAGTTCTAATTTTCAAGCAAGCTTGCTTTTAAAAAGTCATAATGAAATACAAGCCAAGACAGGCGAGCTGATATCTTTGCGTTTTGGATATAAAAATACAGGAAAAACTGGTTGGGATATAAAAGGATTAATTGTTCCGCAAGACGATTTGCTTTCTGACGGCAATTCAATTTTTTATAATCCAACCTGGACTAGCGGGCATCAGCCGGCTGTGATTGGCACAAGCCGGACAGAACCGGGTCAGCTGGCATTTATTGATTTTAAACTTCAGGCTCCAGAGCAATCTGGACAGTACACCGCAAAATTTAAACTTGTTGCCAACTATGACAAAGAAGTAGAAGGCGGATATGTGGAAATTCCGATTTATGTAACTGATGAATCGGCAACCACTGACACATCTGGAAGGATTGTGAATCAAATAAACATGCAAGAGCCGGAGATTCAAATTGGTTTGGATTTTATTACAACAGATGGCGAAACATTTGAACTGACGGCAGATAAAAATTTTATTTTACGAGATGGTTCTGGTGCTACGTTAGGTAATTTTTCTGCCAACGAACCAGTAACTGTTTCTTATAATTTTTCCAGTAAAATTTTTAAAATAATGAATGCGCGTATAAATTTTAGCGCTTCTGGCGAATTGCGTTTTGCAGGGCTTCAGGATGATACGGTTTTTACGGTGCTTTCTATGTCACGACCGACGGATTATGGTTGGAATGATAACAAATATCGCGACGGTATTATTCTTCGCCAAGCGCAAAATACCGGTCGGCTTTGGATTATAAATAATTTACCATTGGAGCATTATTTATGGGGGATTGCCGAAACCAGTAATCTTTCGGATTTGGATTATATAAAATCAATTATTGTTGCTTCTCGTACTTATGCGCTTTATCATTATGAGCGCAATACAAAATATAGCGGATATTTTCATATGCGGGCAACAACTGCCGACCAGCTTTATCGCGGTTATAATAGCGAAGTTCGTCGTCCGCGCGTAAAGCAGGCAGCGCAAGAAACTGCCGGTCAGGTTATTACATATGGAGGCGACATTGTCGTTACTCCGTATTTTGGACATTCTGACGGTCGGACACGTTCTTGGCAGGAAGTTTGGGGTGGAAGCGGATATCCGTGGCTTGTTTCTGTATCTGTTCCGTCAGATGCAGGGCAGACTCTTTGGGGACATGGGGTCGGAATGAGCGCTCTTGGCGCATACCACAATGCTGAAACCAACGGATGGGACCATGTGAAAATTTTAAAATATTATTATACAGGGATAGATGTTACTAAGGTGTATTAATTTTTTATGATAAGTTTTCCATTATCGGTATTATTAATTCCATATGCGGTTATTGTCGCGGTGATTTTATTTTTTGTTTTTATAAATATAAAGAATTTAGCGCGATACAGGGCAGAAGACGTTATTTCTTTTGGCGCGCTTTTGATTTTTTTAATTGGATTTGCAATTCTTGGATATTTTTCTTGTCAATATCTTTCATCGATTAACTGGACAGAACAAATTTCAATGACTTTGCCGAGCATAAAAGTAGGGCTTTAAATAATTTTTAATTTGGAAATTAAAAATTTATCATGGGTATCATTCATCTAAAAAAACTTATTAGCCAAAAAGGCTATGAAAAAATAAAAAAAGTTGTCCGCCGGGATAAGATTGTTTTAGTTATCCAGTTATTTTATTTTATGTTTTTATTTTTGGCTCCAGTCGTTTTATATTTTTTATTTAAAAATTATTTGCCGATAATTTGGGCACATAATATTTGGCATCCCGCGCTTTTACTCGGTATATCGATTTATTATTCTGCGGTTTGGGTATTTCTTTTTGCCACATTTTTGGATTATTATTTGGATACATGGATAATTACAAATGACAGGCTTTTGAATATTGAACAGGAAGGCGTTTTTGCCCGCACGATTTCCGAGCTTGATCTATACCGTATTCAAGATGCCACTTCAGAAATAAAAGGAATTTTGCCTTCGCTTTTTGGTTATGGCAATGTATATATTCAGACAGCCGGAGAAAAAGCCCGTTTTATTTTAGAACAAGTTCCTAATCCGCACGAACTTCGGAAAAAAATAATGGATTTAGCGGAAGAGGATAGAAAATTTCATAAAAATCAATAAATAAAAAAATTAAATTATAAAAATATGGAAAAAGCATCATTAAAATCAAAAGAAGAGTTATCTAAAGAAAAGACGAAAATTTTACAGGAAGTTGTTGATAATGAAAAAAGAAAAAAGAACAAAGAACGTGTAAATATTTTACGCGTGGCTTTGGATGAAGAACCAGAAGAGAGGGTAATAGAGCTTGAGGCTGAAGAGCCAAAAAAAGGCGATGTTATGCCGGAAGAATTGAAAGAAAAATTGAAAACGTCGGAAGAGAATGCTATGGAAGCGGAAGCAGTTGCTGAAGAAAAGATTAATAAATATCAAAAAGAAGGTGAGAAGCGCGCAGTGAAATTGCAAAAAGCGGCTGAAAGCGCAAAAATGCTTGAACCAAAGCTCAAAAAAATGCGTGAAGAAATTTTATTTGGAAAAAAAGGGGAAGCCGGAACTGTTGCGGAAATCAAAAAAAATCTAGAGGCCTCTGAAGCCGAGTGGGACAGGATTGGAGAAGATTTGGATTGGCGAGCAAGAGAAGAAGAAGCTAGGCAGATTTTAGGTGAGGATGGAATAAGGGCAATAGAACGATTACAATCGGAAGAAGAAAAGAAAGAAACAGAAAAAAACGAAGCGGATTTTGAAAATATTCCTTATGTGAAAAGAAAAGCGACAAAAGAACGCTTGGCTGGAAAAATGAAAAAAGTCGGGGAAGATTATGAAAAAGAAGAAAGAGAAAAAAAAGAAGAAAAACAAAAAGAAGAGTTTGAAAAAATATTAGAAGGAAAAGTAAAAGAAGCGCAAGAACCGAAAGAAGAGGACTTGAGCGATTTATTTAAAAAGGATTCAGTAGAAGAGGGATTTGAATTGACAAAAAAGAAAACCTCTGAAGCTGAAGCAAAAAAAGAAAAGTTATCTTTGACCGAGCTTGATGATAGAGTGAATGAACTTTGGAAAGTAATGGACGCGATTTTGCAGGACGCGGCCGCTTATAAGCCGACAAAAACAGAAAGAAAGGCAATGGGAAGATGGGCAAAAAAAGGTGGCAGTGTAGAGGATTGGCCATTGGATGATGTTGTAACTGCAGAAAATTATAAAGAGCGATTGAAAAAATACGGTATTGCTGATTTTATTGACCCTTCTGCTATTGAACCGCATAATGATGCCTATGCGGTTGTTTCTAAACAATATAAAAAATATCGCGAGGAGTTAGAAAAAAGAGTGCGCCACGCAAAACTTCGCCAGTTGGAGCAATTGGAAGAAGGGGAGGAATCTTCTCGTCCTGTTATTGCGAAAAGTGAAACAGAGCGTAGAACCTCTCCTGTCATTGCGAGGAGTGAAGCAAGGCGTAACGACGAAGCAATCTCATCAAAAGAAGAACAAATTGACGTAACTGACGATACGATCGAAGAAGAAGTTTCGTTTGAAGAAGAAACAAAAAAAGAACAGCCCAACTCCGAGGTCTATAAAAACGAGGCCATGGCTATTGCTCAAAGGATTAGTTTGAGATGGGTACAGTTAAAGGAAAAAGTTGAGGATAACCCAAGTATATTAACCCTTAATGCAACATTCGAAAAAATCTATGAAATGACTCAACCCCCTGTAACTGGTATTCAGCGGTATTTTGAAAGTAACGTAAAATTCATAGAAGAACAAGCTGGCGATAATGAAGATGCTAAAAGCAGAATGATGCATCGCCTCAAAGAAGACATGGAAAGAATTGAAGAAAAGGTTAACAATATAATTGATGAGGAAAAATTTAAAGAATCGGAATTTGAAAAATCGGGAGAAGAAGAAACAATTAAAGAAAAAGAGCAAAAGACAATTAAAAAAGGACAAAAGAAATTGAATAAAGATTTGGAAAAAAAAGAAAACACCCAGACAGCAGTAATAAAAAAACCAAAAAAGAAAAAAGGAGTGTTTGGATGGTTTTCGTCTTTATTTAAGAAATGATAAAAATCTATGAAAAAATTTTCGCAGGAAAAAAATATTGAAAAAGGGCCAAGCAGTACAGAACTATGGGATGAAGTTTTAAGTTTGTTTGGGACGGATGAAGCTAAAGAAAAATTTATTGATTTATGTAGGCGTTATTATAGTTTTTTGGTAAAGGCCAAGGCGATGGCGGGTATGGGCGAGCAATCTGTGCAAGTTTCAGAGACAAGTCGAGCTAATATTCATAATAAAATTATGACAACGGTTTATAGCTTAATGACTCAGACCAAGCTTTCGCCGGAAAGAAAGAAAAAATTAAATACACTGTCTAATAGAAGAAAAGTAGCGGAAATGATAGACGATGTTTTTGGTCCGCAAAGTCCGGCGGAAAAAGAAAAAACGTCAAAAATGACGCAAATGGGAAGATTTAGAAAAGGTGATTTTGATTAATAAATATATAAATTTATATTAAACTAATCTTTAAGTGTTCGTAGGCGGCGTTGGTTGCCAGACGACCGCGGGGAGTACGGTTTAGGAGCCCTAATTGCAATAAAAACGGTTCGTGAACTTCTTCTATTGTCGCAAGCTCTTCACGAGTGGCGGCGGCTAGAGTTTTTAGTCCAACTGGTCCGCCATTAAATTTCAGGATAATAGTGCGCAATATTTCTCGGTCAGTATTATCAAGCCCTAAATGATCAATTTCTAGGTGGGCTAATGCTTCTTTTGAAATATTATTATCTATATTTCCATTGTTTTTTATCTCAGCAAAATCACGCACTCTTTTTAAGAGGCGGTTAGCAACGCGTGGGGTAAACCTGGCGCAAGAAGCGATTGTCTCTGAAGCGGTTTCATCTAGTTTAACACCTAGTTTTTCTGCATTTTTGAGAATGATTGTTTTTATGTCTTTGTTTTCGTAGTATTTTAGATGATGCGTTATGCCGAAACGATCACGGAGCGGAGCAGAAAGAAGCGAGAGACGAGTCGTCGCGCCAATAAGAGTAAAACGCGGGAGATCAAGACGCATGGTTTTTGCCGAAGGGCCTTTGCCAATTACGATGTCTAGTGCATAATCTTCCATTGCCGGATAAAGAACCTCCTCTACGGCTTTATTCAGTCGATGTATTTCGTCTATAAAAAGAATATCGCCCGGTTCCATATTTGTGATGATTGCGGCCAAATCGCCAACGCGTTCCAATGTTGGCCCTGCGACTGTGCGGATATTCGCTTCTGTTTCGTTGGCAATAATGTGTGCTAACGAAGTTTTTCCCAAACCCGGATTTCCATAAAAAAGAATATGTTCCGGCACATCGCCTCTGCGTTTTGCCGCTTCTAAAAAAATTGATAGATGTTCTTTTATTTTATCTTGGCCGATAAAATCAGCCAGGCGTTTTGGGCGGAGTGATGTATCAAAATTAACCTCGCCGGATACCAGGTTTGGATTAACTATTTTTTCTTCTTGTGGCTCTTGCGTCGGTTGCTCGTTTGGTTCTATCATAATAATAGCGTTTAGTAATTTACTATCCCTATATTCAGTTTAGCGGTTTAGAAAGATAAAAGTCAAGCTTGACTTTTATAATTTTTTGGAGTAATATATAATCAAAATATGCCGCCGTGGTGAAATCGGTATACACGAGAGACTTAAAATCTCTTGGGAGAAATCCCGTGTCGGTTCGAGTCCGACCGGCGGCAAGAAAAAAATCTGAGATAAAACTCAGGTTTTTTCTTGCCGAAGGAAAGAGCTTGAACAAAGGGGTGGTAGGGGAAAGGGTTTTCCCCTACATTTCTGGAGGTGACAGGAAGGAGTGAAACGACTGACGATCAGAGGGGCGGAAGCCCCTATGAAGAGAGAATGAAATGAGCGACGTGAAATTCCGATCGGTGACAAATTTAGGACGAGTTTTTGACCCGTTTTAAATTTTAAAAAAATCCCCGTATTTGGGGATTATTCGGAAGGATTTTTGAAAAGGGCATCAACGATTAACTGTTTTACGAATTTCATATAGAGTTCTCTTCCAGCTGCAGTGCTGGGGATATAGAATTGGGGAGGCGGTTCAATAATCGCTGCACCAGCGCCGGTTCTTCCACCGCCAGTGCCTTCACCAAATCGTTTGGCGATAAATTGTTGCATTTCTATTTTATCGTCAACTGTCCTCACTTTTATATAAAGCTTATTCTTATCATCAAGTGCCCAGACAACCACAGTGCTGATGCCTTGAATACTGCAGAGCTCCTCCGCTAAAAGCGCAGCGTATACTTCGTCGTCAGCGTCAATGAATCCGATATTAGTAATGATAGTATCTTCTCTTGTTTCTGTATTCGTTGTCGCTTTATTTAGAAAGGTAAGATATTTTTTATCTTTTACAGAAGAAAATATTTCTCTGATTTTTGCATCATTAGCGAACTTCATTAAATATGTAAATGCCTCTCTATCCAAATCGGTAGCATATTTCGATACCAGCTTCATCATCCCCGTGTCTGTTAAAATACCAAGTACGGCAAGTGTCGCCAGATCATCATTTGTGGAAAAATCAAAACCCAAAGAAAGATATATTTGGATAATAAGTGTAATCGCCGCACCACAAACACTAAGTTGATACCACTCAGCTTCTGTCTCTTCCAGATTGTCAGCATTTAGATGGTGGTCAACAACAATAATTGGTCGTAATTCTAGATTTTGAAGACGAGGGTCTTTTATTGACGAAGAATCCAAAAGCACAACAGAAACTCTGTTCTGTTTATCAGGGGTAAACTTTTCCAATTTGATAAAATCCTCAGCTAATCCAAATTTATTCCAGACAATTTTATTTTGTGGAAGATGGAGCCCCCCAGCATAATAAATTCGTAGTTTTTTTTCAAAGTGTTTGCATATCTCTGCGAACACTTTGGCGCACGCAATTGAATCTGGATCAAGATGACTTAGAATGATAGCAATTTCTTCTGTTGCCTCGTTTATTACTTTTTTAAATTTTTCCAGTCTGTCTTGTAGCAAGGTTTCCATGTTTTTTGCCTTCTTTTTGTGAATGTACGTTTGTTATAGTGTAGTCCAAATAATGAAATTTGTCAATAAAAAAAGAGGTAGTATGGTAGCTTACCCCTGTGCTTGTTTCAGTTCATTTTCTCTTCAATTTTTTTAACATTTTTAGCAATTCGTCAGCTGATTTTGTATTTATGATATCTGATTTTTTTGCCCAGCCTCTACGCGCTTGTCCAATACCGAGGCGCATATACTCTAAATGTTTTTCGTTATGTGCATCAGTATCAATAGAGAGTTTTATCCCTGCTTTTACAGCTTTTTTGATATATTCATCTTTCAGATCCAATCGATTTGCATGAGCATCAATTTCCAATATCACGCCATATTTTTTAGCCGCTTTGATTATCTCATCTATATCTAATTCATATCCCGGACGACGGCCGATTACTCTTCCTGTAGGATGAAATAAAATATTAAGGTATGGGTTTTGCATGGCATGTATAATTCTCTTTGTCATTTCGGCATTGCTCATTTTAAAATTAGAGTGGACGGCTGCGCTTACAATATCCAATTTTTTTAATGCCTCATTTTTTATATCCAACGAGCCGTCTTTCATTATATTTACTTCTGCGCTTCTAAAAATATGTAACCCCTTTATTTTTTTATTAATTTTATCAATTTCTCTGCTATGTTTTGCGAGACCATTTTCATCAAGACCGTTGGCCACGGCCAATGTTTTTGTATGGTCTGTGATAGCGATGTATTTATATCCCATTTTTTTTGCTTCCTCTGCCATTTCTAAAATTGATTTTGAGCCATCGGACCATTTCGTATGCATTTGCAAATCACCCTTTATATCATTGTAGCCAACAAGCTTTGGCAAGTTATGTTTTTGTGCAGCTTCTATTTCTCCTTCATTTATGCGTATCTCTGGCGGAGGAGTATCCATTCCTAATTTTTTATATATTTCTTCCTCGGTTTTACAGGCAATAATTTTTTTGTTACGGAAGAGCCCATATTCATTTAATTTGTAGCCTTTTTTTATGGCGATTTTACGTACAGCAATATTATGTTGTTTATCGCCGGTAAAATATTGAAGAGTTGCGCCAAAAATACCCGAGGCTACAACACGCAAGTCGGCATCAATCCCGATTCTTAAACGAACAGATGAACGGGTGGCACCTTTTAATTTTATATGTTCCACTTCGGGTAATTTTGTAAAAGCACTAATGAGTTTTTTTGGAGTTTTTGAAGTCGCGACAATATCTATATCGCCAATCGTTTCCTGCATTCTGCGAATTGAGCCGGCGACGGCAATGCGTTCGGTAATGCCGGTTTTTTTCAATTGTTTTATTATGTTTTTTGCCAGAGGTAACGCTTCGGATAGAAGCATTCTTCCGTGATTTTTTTTTACAAATTCCATTCCGGATAAAATATTTTCTTCAGTTTTTTTACCAAAACCGGCGATTTTTTCTATTTTTCCTGATTTTGCCGCTCGTTCCAACTCTTTCAAATTTTTTATTTTCAGTTTTTTATAAAGTTCGGCAATGGTTTTTGGACCCAGTCCTTCAATACGGGTCATTCCTACGATATCAACAGGAAACCCCTTTTTTAATTTTTGATAGTATTTTAATTTTCCGGTTTTAAGGAGTTCTTCTATTTTTTCGGCAATACTAACTCCCACGCTCGGAATTGCATCAAGCCCTTTGCGTCCGTCTTTTTTATAAATGTCTTTCAAATTTTCATCTAATTCCTCAATAGACATTGCCGCTTTTTCGTAAGCGCGCGGTTTAAAAGGGACTTCTTTTATTTCTAAAAGTGTTGATAGTTCGTATAAAATTTTTGCGATATCCTGATTGGTCATATAATTATATTTTACCTTTTTTGAGAGTAAAAACAAAGAGCCCGAAATTGGGCTCTTTGTTTACCATTCTGTAGCGTATGTGAGATTGGATATTTTTGTTTTGGTGCACTTAAAATAATTCTTAATAAACTCTTCTACTTGTTTTGCGTCGAAATTTCTACAGCTATACAAATCAAGATGAAATTCTTTTCGCAATGGCCATGTATGAATTGCAGCATGGCTTGTGGAAAGTGTGTGATAGCCGACGATTTGCGTTGTCACACCACCCTCATCTTCAAAGGGCGCAACACCTAATTTTTTGAGGTCCAACGGTACGTCATGCACAGTTGGTTCGCCAAGGGGCCTCATTCCGACCTCTTTAATTAGTTTTTCCATAAAAGTCCTTACCAGAGTTGCATCACCCATTATTTCGGGATCTCCCAGCCCCAGGACTTTAAGGTGTTTAGTATCCATAGGCAGAAATTTTCTTTTTTTTGGGAAATCCGATATATATCGGTTTCTGTAAAAAAAAGAATAAAAAACCTTAATTATTAAAGTGCGGATTTTTCCGTTCGCTTGGCGGAAAAATATGAATTAAATATATCAGATATATATTTTTATGTAAAGGGGATGTTCCTCCAAGAAAAAAAATGACACAAGGTCGTCTCTTTTCTTGGAGCGGGTAGGGGGAATCTCACGTCGCTCCGCCGGTCGACGGAGCTCTTTCGAGACCCTTCTGGTTCTCGAATAACTCTCCTCTGAATGTAGGGGGAATACTTCCCCCTACCACCCCCTTGTTCAATTCCCCAAAGCATTCATTCCAAGAAAAAAAACGACACAAGGTCGTCTCTTTTCTTGGAGCGGGTAGGGGGAATTGAACCCCCATCTAGTCCTTGGCAAGGACTCATAAAAGCCATTATACGATACCCGCATTATTAAAATATATTAACATAATTATTAAGAAAGTGCAAGAGTGGAAGAGATATAAAATAAAAAACTTCGTTTATACGAAGTTAGAATTTTATTTTACCGGTTGCTTCAAAGTAGGCAACTACTTCATCTGTATCTTTTGGTTTTATTGAATAGAAATGTAAAAGGATATGTTTTGCAACAAAGATTGCGTCTTGTATTTGTTCTGGCGTTAGTTGTGCCAGCCCAGGATCTCCGCGAGCATTGCGGTACCTAGAAATTGTTTTAATAAGATCCTCTGGAGATCCTCCATACATTTTTCTAAAAAGGTGCTTCTTCTCGTCGCTCCACCCTCTGGGTGGTCCCGGTTTTTGTGGTCCGTTCATTTTTCCTCCTCTTTAAATAGATTGTACCAAATATACTCCCAATTACAAGAGTGCTGGCAAAATATTGCCAAAAAGGAGCAATATCTTTTGATGCGTCTGATTTTTCAATAACTCCTTGGCTTGTGAGAGATATATCATTTTCATCCCTTGGTAGAAGGCGATATTCATTATTATATTTACTTAAGACACCGGTTATTTTTATAGTGTCGCGTTCTTTATATTCAGAAAAATCAAGTTTAGTTTTATTATAAATTAGAAGCTCTGTCCCGTTTACGTCAATAAATATTTTTGAAGAGTTAGTATCTATTATTTCGCCTTCGGTTGATACAAGTTTTCCAACCATCTCGTCATCAATATTGAAGGCCGTAAGATTTGTAGGCTCTAAAATATTATTATGCGACAGAATTTTGATTGAGTTTTTATTTTTTAATTTTAAGCGCAACTCTCCGTAATATGTGCTGGACTCGCCCCAAGCAGTTATCTTGTCTCCTGTTTTTATTTCAGGCCAGTCAGCATAATACATATATAATTGTCGGCCATCTATATACATAATTTGCGTATTAAAAACATTCGGAGGAACTATAACCATACCTGTAACAGAATTTGAAACAAAAATTGTTTTAGATCGTTCTTGTTGTGTTGTTTTTTTGATTACGTTTTGTGAAAGTGGCGTTGGTTCGCTTGTCCATTGCCAGCCGTCATCCAAAAGAGCATAAGATAATCCTTCGCTTGCATCGTCATATTCAATATTCATAATTTCATTTTTATCGGCATCTAAAAGTCGAACACTGTCATTTGTATTATTTAGGGCAAGATTGGTTTTTTCACGCAGAAAGATGAGGTATCCATCAGTTTTTATTAGAGTATCATTTGGGATTTTGTATGGATTGCTTCCGCCTTCCATATCATCCAGATATAAACTCCCGAGATTTATATCATCCAGAGAGCTATTAAAAAATTCTACCCACTCTCCGGTTGCATCACTTCCTTCTGGGTTTGGTAAAATTTCGCTAATTATAATATATTTTTTAATTTCGTTTATCGTTGAAGTAGAAAAAGTATATTCTATTTTTTCTTGGTTCTCATCTGTAGACTCAGTAAGGGATGATTTTATAGAATTTTCATAATTTTTTGTAGGCACACTAGAAATAATATATGTAGCGTCTAATTGTCGCGCTATACTTTCTCCTTTTTGCGGGGCAGTTATTTCGCTTCCATTCCAATCACCATAAATCAGCTGATCAATTGAAAAATTATTTCCGTCTGATAAATAAATTGCGTCACCAGAATTATTTAGACGATTATTTATTTCTATAGTTATAAAAGAATTTGGATAAATTGCGCCTAGAAGAGTATAAATTTTATTTGAACCATCGCATACCTCCCATCCCTCAATGCTTATGATGCGTGACGTTGTATTATAAAATTCTATCCACTCTTTTCCTTCGTTTGGATTTGGTAAAACTTCGTTAATAACTACATCTTCAAAAGAAGCAGAAGCCATTGTTTCTGGAGTGGGTGAATTATTTAGAGAACTGTCGTCTTGTTCTGTCTTTGCAGTGGAAATAAAATCTACCTTATTGTTATTGGTATCTTCGTTATTTTGGCGTTTAATACTAGCTCTTTTTGTAGGGTTTTCTGCTGGTGCATCTTCGAAATCAGACGTTTCACCAAATCCGACTTTATCAATTAACGTGTCTTCATTATTATATAGAAGGATAGTGTTGTTGTCGGCTATTGAATATGATGTTCCACTCCATGTTGTGTCAGCGGTTTCAGTACCAATATAATCGGTTTTATGAGTTATTAAAAATCCGGAATTTGCCGGGATAACAGTTTCGTCTTCAAATGAGGAAACAAGATTGGATTCGCTTCCGGAAGATGTTTTCTTTTTAAGGTGCCAGCCGGAGATATCAATTGCCGAACTCGTTGGATTGTAAAGACGAACGAATTCGTCTTTCGACGTTTCACCATAAGTTTGAATTTCAGAGATTACAATATGGCCTGAATCAGCCAGCGCTTTAAATGGAATTAATAAAAATAAAATAATTAAAAAACGCATACTTTTATAGTTTAATATAAAATAAAAAACACCTCAAATATGAGATGTTTTCATGGTGCCCGAGGTGGGACCCCTCCTCACCCGTTGCTACCATCCGTCGGTTGACGGACATGGTTCGCTTCCTCCTTCCCCCTACGCACTCTATATTTTCAGAGGTATATTTAAGTTCTAAATATTCTAATGCACCAGTTAGGCTCAAATATGAAGAAAAAGATACCGATTCTAATTCATTAGATGCGGCATGGGAAACGATTTTAAAAACACTGAAATATTAATTTTTATGTAATGGTTTATATGCAATGGTGTGCTTTGCATACACCACCCTTGTATAAAAAAATACGTTAATTAACGTATTTTTTTTAATTAGCCAACATAGGGCTGTTTCTGACGGAGATGGGTCTCTCGAAACAGGCACTAGGTTGGCTCGGAGCCAGAGTCTCCAAAAATAAAAGCAGTTTTATTTTTTGTAGTACCCTTCGAGTCCGATTATTTTTTTATATTTTTTATATAAAAAAACATCTCAAATATGAGATGTTTTTATGGTGCCCGAGGTGGGACTCGAACCCACACGGATTGCTCCACCTGCTCCTAAGGCAGGCGTGTATGCCAATTTCACCACTCGGGCAATAGCTATAATATAGCATAAAAATTGCTTTTTGTCAATTATTATGATAATTTTAAATAATGAGATTGTTGTCAAATACCATTTCTACTCCAAAACCATAAGGGAGACGCAAAATGATGAAGCGGGAGTTTGAAAAATATTTTGGAGATAAGCCGATTATTTTGCGCAATGATCACTTTGTTTTTCGGTCAGGAAGGCATGGGGACGTTTATGTAAATAAAGATGAATTTTATTTATATAGAGATGCTTTGCGTAAATTTTGCGATTCGTTTATTTGGGCATGGGGGTCATATTTTTGCAATATGGAAGCAATCGTTTCTCCGGCAGTGGCAGGTGTAAGATTCGGAGATATGGTTGCGGACATTTTCAGTTCTTGGCAAAGGCGTTCTGTTATGTCAATTTGCGTTGATAAGGATGAAAAACATAAACTGGTATTAAAAAGAGGACTAGAAAAAAGAGTTAAAGGAAGAAAGGTGATTATTGCGGATGATGTTTTGCATAGTGGGGCGACTTTAAAAGAGTTGGTGAAAATTGTAAGGCAAGCCGGTGGCGAAATACTCGCGGCGATAGTTCTTTTTAATAGAGAAGAAATAACAGCGGATGATTTAAATATTCCAAAATTAGTTTCCGCAATTGAATTAAAATTTGATTCTTGGGAAGCGAAAGATTGCCCGCTTTGTAAACGTGGTGTGCCGATAAATCAAGAGTTTGGACGGGGGAGAGAAGCGGTAATAAAACAGATTTTTCAGGTTATGGAAGAAAAATCAAAAGGAACGGGTCTTGAACTTATATTTAATCCGCAAGACGACAAAGACGCATAACGCGTCTTTTTAAAATTTATTGAAATGAGCAAGGCCTCGCCTTGCTCATTTGTCGCGAAGCGATATATTAGATATACTCAATATTAGATGTTAAAGATTAAATATTTTTATTATGATTCGTCTTTCTCCTACATCAGGTCTCAATCTTTTTAATGATTGTCCAAAATGTTTTTGGTTGCATCACAGACAAAATTTAAAGCGTCCTTCAGGACCGTTCCCATCACTCCCTAATGGAATGGACAACGTTATAAAAAAATATTTTGATGAATTTCGTGGGAAAAAAGGTGGCATCCCGCCAGAAATAAAAGGAGAGGTGGAAGGTAAACTGATGCCTGATTTAGTCTTGATGAATAAGTGGCGTGATTGGCGGACAGGACTGGAATATAAAGATAAAGAAACGGGTGCCGTTTTGTTTGGCGCGCTAGATGATTGCCTGGTAGATGGTGATGAATACGTAGTTTTGGATTATAAAACAAGAGGGTTTTCGCCGGGTGCCTTGGAAGATAGCCAGAGATATTATGGAACGCAAATGGATGCATATGCCCTGATGCTTTGGGCAAACGGCTATAAGGCAGCGCGTCATGCATATTTGGTATATTTTTTTCCGAAAAATGTTAAAAAAGGTGGAGTAGTAAATTTTAATATAGAAGTTAAAAAAATAGAAGTTAGCCCAAAGCGTGTTCAACGTCTTTTTGTAGAGGCGGTGAAATGTTTGGAAGGACCTCAGCCCGCGCATCATACCGGATGTCCGTTTTGTAATTGGCAAAAAATGGTTGCAGAGTTTGATTAATAATATAAAACATATATCAAGAATTAAAAAACCCCGATTTTATGTCGGGGTTTTGTTTTTGTTATTCGCTTTCTTTAATCATTGATTCGATTTTTTCTTTTCCGATCTGTCTCAATTTATTGATATCAAGAAAGATCTCAGAAAAGTCGCCAGGAGAAGGCATAATGAAAAGAACGGCGCCGGTAGTTCTTGGCTCTGAAGATGCATATACTATTTCAGTTGCCGTTACTTTTTGCATAGTCGGCACCCGCAGTGCCATGCGCCAATTGTTATCCGAAGTTCTGGATGCCTGTGAGTAGGAGTCGTGCGTATGTCCTGCTAACGCCAAGTCAGCATTGGCATTTTTACCAGCCCCGACTATACCGGTTTTTCCAGAACCCTTGGGGTCATGAATCATAAACAAGTTAATTGGGCCAAAAAGAGGCTCATTGTCTTTACTTAATCCATAACGTTCTATGGAGAGACAGTTTGCCGTTTCATATCCGCCGATTGCGACTCGTACATTCGGGTCAGTATTATTGACAGAGCTTCCTGATACGCCGACTTCAAAATATCCAATACCTTTTGCTTTCAATCTTTGTTTGAAATAGGCCAGTTCTTTAATGCCGTGTCGATCCAGATTATTGCCTATGTGGTTTCCAGTAAGCGCCGCGAGAAGATATTTCAATTCGCTGGATTGAAGCGCTGGCTCCAGATACTCCAAAAGGTAATCTGCAATGCCGGAAAGGACATCGTCCATATTCTCAGCGTTTCCGCTTATGGTAAGCATTACCAAATTAAGCACCTGTTGATATTCATCAATATTTTCTTGACTCATAAGTCTAATAATTTCTTTTAAACTTTGTTTAGCGCTAAGTTTATGATCAGGTCTGTGTCGCCAGCTATCACTGTTAGCCTCGCCAATATCACCGGTATTGAGGTAACCGCTTACAGAAGCCATTTTACCTCTAAAGGTAAAATGATCTTTAAGAAGTTTTTCAAAAAGAGCCAAGAGTCCGATTCGCGCAAGCGGATCTTCAGCAGAATGAAACATATGTTCATCAGAAGAAGCCATAATGGCATGATATTTTTCCGGTTGTTTTAGAACTGAGCCATCCAAAAATTTTTGGTAAGCAATACTTTGCTTACCAATTCCGAGCTCATTTTTAGACATTACGACAATACCCGCCACACCACCGTTTCTGTATCGGTCAACAGCAGGATTATTACGCGTGCTAATTGCTTTTCCAGAAGGTCCCATTCGGTCGGGCCGTTTGGTATTTAGGAATTCCGCAACTTTAACCTGGTCTTCAAACGTTGGTGCGACAATAAAATGTAGATATTCTTCTGTGGTTGACGAATCAAGTCGTGATATATCATTAAAGTTAAGTGAATCGGTTTGATAATGGCTTCTTTGGACATGTGTCCAGCCGGTGCCATGATGACCTTGCAAGATGATATCAGTTTTGTGTCCGCCAGTGATTCGCATAACTTTTTTTTGATATTCAGGAATTGTGCCAACCAGTCCAGCCAGGAGATTCTTATCATTAGCTTTGATAACGCCCCAGGTAAAGTGTCTGCTGTGGGAGTAGTCAATAATCA
>Ga0210057_1004045_pt1 | contig 19788 bp, 22 predicted proteins | sample CryGeyCG2114_010_2_FD_183968 | JGI IMG/M metagenome (GOLD analysis project Ga0210057, IMG submission 183968) | Groundwater microbial communities from aquifer - Crystal Geyser CG10_big_fil_rev_8/21/14_0.10 (SPAdes) (version 2) | ecosystem: Environmental > Aquatic > Deep subsurface > Groundwater ...
TGTAAGTCACTGAGTTTCCAGTACCGTTAACAATATTGTCTAAATTGAAAACGGGAGTTTCGTTCAAAACAAAACTGTAGCCAGAGGTCGGAATAAGATTTTGCCATCTAAGTAAAACATCAGAACTGGCATACCATCTTGTTTGGTCAGAATGGGTTTCGGAAACTACCAAAGGTCCCTCTGGAGGCGGCAGAACGAATCGATAGAGACCGCTTTGAGTATAGTTTAAAGCGTCAGTCCCTTTTCCATCATTCAGAAAAACTCTGGAGGCATCTCCGAATCTAAAAGAAGCCTGTCCTGTACCGCGCGCTCTAAAGGTAATGTTGGAGACAAGTCCTCGACTGACATTGATACCTTCCGGGATACCACCTTGAAAAACAATTTCTCCTGTTTGATTATCAAACCTGGGTGGGCTGGTCCAAATTCCCACAATTGATTGACCGGCAGTCGGCGTTATGACCTGCATTATATCCGGCGGGAAACGCAGGCGAACATCCAAAGCATTGACCATCTGCTCTTCAGTATCAAGCAAAATCTGCACCTGAAAAGAAGAACCGACACTAAATGTGCCACTGGTCGGAGAAACAGAAAGGTTGGCCGCAGAAGCAGTGTTGGGTAATATAAAGATTCCCAATAAAAATAAAAGTTTAAGTCGCATTAGTTCTTGATTTAACCCGCCACCAAATAAATAATAACATCAAAATGATAATAATTGACAAAAATAATTTAACAGAAAAGATATTCCAACGATAAAGAGTAGCTGTTTCTTCTTCTCCATCGAAACCCAAAGCTTTGAACTGCGCCGCCCAAGCATATTTTGGAATCTCCGCCACAAATTGCGACGTTTGCCAGTCGCTCCAGAAAAGCCAAGAACGAGAGCGAACACCGAGCCATTTGACGTTCCCGGCATCAAGAGTTTGAAGAACAATCACCGGATTTTCAGTCAAGGGGTCTTTAATAATTGAAGCGCCAGCTATTTGGGGAGAACCAGACGGCATGCCCGAAGAAGCAAACGAAGCAGAACGAGAAACAGTCACTCTTCCGATTGTCGGTGAGGTTTCCACATTGGTTCCTAAGCCATCAGCCAAAGCCAGTCGGCTATTTTTTACCCTAAAAGACGCCGTGCCTTCCCTTCGGGCTTTAAAGATCAAAGTAATAATTTCATTATTTGCTCCGCTCCACGGAGTAATTGAACCGCCAACCAAGTTTATAGTCCCATCGCCGTCGGAAAAAGGCAGGGATTTCCATAAAGAAACCACGGAGCGAGCGGTAGAAGTCCTTTCAAAAGAGAAAAGTTCCGGCGAATATTCCAATTCAATGTCAAAAGCGTTGATTTCTTTTTCCGAAGACACCAAAATCCTGACTTCAAACAGAGATTCCGGAGCGACTTCGGAGGAGCTTATGTTGAGAGAGATGGTAGGCGACTGTTGAGCATGAACATCAACAGCTAAAAAGCTAAGTAATATTATAAAAGTTATAGCGAAAGAATTTAGAATTTGGAATTTGGAATTTGGCATGTTTTTTTATTTAATAGAATATAGAATATAGAATTTGGAATTTAGAATATAGAATTTGGAATGTGGAATGTGGAGTTTAGAAGGTTTTCGTTTTCTTTATAAAGGCATTTAGCAATCTATGAACTGAAATCATCTGATCTGATATGCTGTTAAAATTATTACCAGCAATATATCCGATATCCTTTGCGACCAGAAGTTGGTTTTCCAATTCGGTAAGCGAGCCAAGAGATATCGAATAAAATTGAGCTTTTTCTTTATAAGAAGAACGAGAAAATCCTTCAGCAATATTTGAAGTAATGGAAACCGCCGATCTTCTAATTTGAGAAACAAGACCGAATAACTCATCCTTGGGAAAAGATTTGGTAATTTTATAAATCATAAGAACGAGTTTATGACTCTCTTTCCAGACATCCAAATCTTTGAATGATTTAATTTTTTGTTTAAATTCCATAACACATATTTCAATCTAGATTCCAAATTCTAAATTCCATATTCTACTCTTTATCCAGTCCAATGATAGAAAAGAATAGAAGCGTCCACGATATCTATAATTCCATCATTATTTAAGTCGTAAGAGGCTATGCCAGGACCGGACTTCCCCCACCAGTAAAGCAAAATTGAGAGGTCGCTAATGTCCACTCGGCCATCGTCGTTAAAATCGGGGTTTTTTTGAATTGGCACAACCGGCTTTTGAAAAAATGGAGGTAATCTTACAAATCCCCCGCTACCGCTTCCGCCGCTACCGCCAGAAGGAGGTGGTTCTTCAGGTGGAATGGGGTCGGGCGGCTCGGAAAACAGAGCGAACAAACTGAAAGAAGTGGTGTCAAAAGTTATGGAATTTAGAGAAGTGTTTAGAGTAGAACCGGGTATTAGGTACCAAGTTGAATCCTCTTCATTGTAATGAAAGGGCTTAATTTTTGATTCCTCAAATCCTTCGGCAACATCAGAGTCGAGGTAAGTTATCGAAATATCAGAAGAATTTAGTAAAGTCCTCACCCTCTCTCCATGCTCGTCAAAGAGCAAAAAATCGTAAACATTGCCGACAAAGCTCTTACCCGAAGGTGCCGGTTTGTCCACCGAAACATCTTCCGATAACCGGGAAAAAGCGAACAAGCTTAAATCAGTGCTAAAAGCATTTACCAGAATTTCAATGACAGAGCCGGTGCTTTCGGGATTGGTGAGTTCAAGAGTACCGCCGGAAGATTTAGCGAAAACAACTTCGTCAAAGTCTTCAGCCGCCGAACCGCAAGAAAAAGTGTCAAATTGGCAACTGGGCAAACATTCAAGGGTTCCTCCGTCAAAGCCGAGAGTCTCACAAATTTTTCCTCCGATGTCAGGGCCGTCGCATTGTTCAAAAACTTCTTTTAGGTCGTTTCCGCAGATAGCTACCTGGACAGTGCCATCCACCGAACCGGTTTGCCCTAAAACCTCGAGATTCAATAAAAGATTAAAAACTAGAAAAGATGCTAAAAAGAAAAAGCTAAATAAAATTAAAGTTTTTAAAATCGTCTTTATTCTTAATAACATCTGTCATCTTAGTTAGACTATTCCTTTTTTCTAAAAGAAATATTGAGGGATATAAAACGACGAAGAACAGCGAATAAAATTATCAAAACCAAAAGACCCAAAATGATATAGCCCCAAGGAGAAGTTCTTTGGATTAAAGAAGCCGTTTTATAATAAATTCCAAGAAAAATATTGGCCGGGGAGACAGTAAAATAAAGCTTGGAAGCGGCCGCTACTCCGACACTAGCTTGACCCGACTTTATCTCCCTTATAGGAAAACCTTGAAGAAAGGCGAAGTAGTCCCCCGGCTCGGCGCCACGGAACTGCAAGCGAATTGCAAAAGGCGTAAGCACGCCGAAGAAAAAAAGAATTGGCGAGAAGAGAATAATACCAGCGACAAGAGGTCCCCATCTGAAGCCAAATGTATCGCTAAAGACAAGTATCGGTTGACTTATATTTATAAGCAATACTGCCAGTAACCCCGCGATAAAAACAGTGCCATAAAATAGATTTCTTTTTGGATAAGAGTCGGCAAAATATCCTCCGACAAAATACCCGAGGGCAAGTGTGCCTAGCGTTATGGTAATGAGTGAAGTCCAGACAAAAATAGTTGAACCATAAAAAGGCGCCAATACTCTGGTACCTAAAATTTCAATAACCAAAACCGTCGCTCCGGTTATAAAAACAGTAAAGTACAGATAATACTTGGCAAACATATGTAAATTATACCAAAAATCACAAAGAATGGTTCTCCGTGATTTTTGATTTTGCTTTTTTACATTCGGAGCGCCGGGAATTTCTCCCTCAACTCAAAATTTTGCCGTCGCAAAATTTTGGTCTGGGCACCGACTCATGGAAATTTTCTGCTGAAAATTTCACATTCCGTCGTTCGAATCCGGCCGAAAGCAAATAAATTTGCTTTCTCGCCCTCATTTCACTTCGTTACAATCGGAGCGCCGGGATTCGAACCCGGAGTCACATGAACCCGAATCATGCATGTTACCGTTACACCACGCTCCGTCGATATCTTTTTTGTCTCTGCTGTGCCGAGGAAGGGATTTGAACCCTTACGAGGTTACCCCCACTGCGTTCTGAACACAGCGTGTCTACCATTTCCACCACCTCGGCTTGAATTTATTACTTTCAATGTTTTATTAATCTTCAAGCGTTTACGATTTAAACAAATAACGGTGCGGCTGCCTGGACTCGAACCAGGGACCTTACGATTATCAGTCGTACGCTCTAACCACCTGAGCTACAGCCGCTTTACAGGTCATAATTATACATATCTAGTAATGCCTGTATAGACGCGGAAAGATTTGTCTTCTTTTTTGTATCTGAGACAACAACCTGACACGTACCATGATAATTAGGATGAAAATAGATTGGGCTATTCGAATTTAATCTTCTTACTTGAGTTTTGTATAACTGAAATCTACCACAACCTATTTGCTCCAACCAAAAATTTTCTTGCCTCTTTATATTCATATTCTTTTTAAAAAACTTCTTTTTTCTTTTGTCTCATAGTCTCTCTGAATTTTTCTCTACTGGCTTCACCCTTTCCCCGACCTTTTCTTCTCAACTCCAAAATTCCATCGTTTGTCAGTGGATAATCTTTTAACCAATAACTCAAAGTACTTTTAGGAACTTTCAAAGTTTTTACAATATTAGAATAGCTAAGTCTTTGCTTTATCCTTAGTTCTATAGCTTTTTTTCTTAGATCTGATTTCATACTGGACTACAATAGTGTATCTATATATTTGTAGCATCTTAGGTCCAAGATTAACAAGAGAAAACCCTATCTTTCAAATAATAATTTTTGATTTTCTAATAAAAAACCCCCGCTCGTGTAAAGCAGGGGTCGGAGGGAGGAGAGAGAGCTCAAGCAACTTTCTCTTCTTGAGGAAGAACAGGGTCGCGGCCGAAAATGGCTGCGATCAGACGACGATCACCTTTCGGATCACCATTCTCAATGATCTCCGAGTCAAGTTGGCCATCAACGATGATGGCTTTCGCGAAGGCGACCTTGTCGAGCCGGACATCCTGATCACCAACAGGCGAAACCGGTTGATTTGAAGCACGCTTTGAATCCGTTCGAGCAGTAATCATTTGCGCTCCTTGCAAAAAAGGTTACGATCAACACAACGCCACAAAAACGAAAATGGTCAGCCAAAAGATCTTTTTGGCTTCATCCTCAGCCATTGTTCTCCCTTCCTAGAAAGAACTATCTATTTAAAGCTTAGCATGAATGATTACTTATGTCAACTCATTTTTAACGATAAAATCCCCCGCCGTAGCGAGGGATTTTATAAATAATATCCTTTATTTTGTTCCGTTCACTTGACCCGCTTAAATTCGCTTGTGACGAATTAGGCGATTCAAATGTTCTTTCACATCGTCAAACCAAATTTTAAGGATATTCGGTTGCTATCCATTGTGTGCTTGTACAAGACACACAATATCGACTCGATCATCCACCGATGAGGCGGAATTTTTCTTTTGAAATACTCCACGACCAGCTTCCGCTAGCCGTGCCTTGTTCATGTTCTACCCTCATGTCGCCATGAGGCATGGACTATATCATCACCCTTGTTTGAAGAATCTTTGCTTTATTTAAGTGGATGCCACGATCCGACTTTTAAAGCGAAGTCTTTATGTGATCGCCATGACACGTATATTCGCCAGTAGTTCGGGTCAACACGTTCGCTAGGATTGTGTATCTTCCCGGTACTGATGCCTAATGTGCCAAGCATGTTCACAAGCTTCTCAATTTTTGCTCTGTCCTTCTGAACCAGCTGAATGTAGAAATCAGCTTCTGGATTCCGAGGTACACCGCCTTCGGCGTCAAAGAATCCTCTAATATAAGCTGATTTTTCCGCATCCGTATCTAGTGTCAATGGATCGAAACTGAAATCAAGAAAACTGGCAAGCGTCTCTAGTGTGTGCACATCTCGATTTCCCTCTCTGTATATCCAAGATTTATAACCTGTCTCTTGAAATAATTTCTGAAGAAGATTCAACCACTCAACATATTTTTGAGTAAATCGATAACGTTTCTTCTTATTTAGAGAGGCATCGTGAAGCGCACCCAATAGATAAGCTCGTATTTCCTTTTCACAAGGGGCTCGGCGTGTAGTCTCTGAGGGGTCAATTACGACTTCCCTGCTGATTTTCTGCACCTGTAGCATTGTCACAGATATTAATAATCCATTATATCACATCTGTAGCCAAGGATTCTCAGATTTTCCAGCATATAGCCAAGTTTATTTTCCCAGAAATCTCTTTCTGGCGTCGCAACAAATGCAGTTTGCATTTACGACTTAGTCTTTGTCATTGAGCTTACCGTGTCCCGACGAAATGTCGGCATTCGGGTACTCCCAACTCCCCTGACTTGACGGGCGGTATTTGATGTATTATAATGTTACCACTATAATTCTCTCCAACACGGGGCAAGCGGTTTTCCCGCACCCTCGCGTTTTCCAAAGGTTGCTTATCCGATTTTTTTATCGAATTCACTTACCGTGCCATGATAAGTTTTAGCTTTCTTCCCTAATAAGCGCAAATCATTGCGTAGGGAAACAATTTTGTTAAATCCATCATCAGATAAATGTTCTTTGGCACAAACCATTAGAACTATTTCCCTGAAAAGAAGATAGGATTTTCTCTTTTTCGCCTGTAACGGATTTTTATCAAGAAACGGGAATAAATACTCTTTCATGTCCCGGATGCTAGTAATTTTATACTTCGCATGCGGATACCATCCGTATCGCTCATAAGAGCAATCATAAATTCTCCCGATTCCAATGGTCACAAGTAGGCGTTCTAAAATTTCTTGATCATCTTTCCGCAATTCTATTTCAAATTCCGGACGGATTTCGAAACCTCGACGCAATGTCTTGTGCTTCCCGATACTGATCGAAAAAGATCCTTCTCCATCAATAAATCCTGCGACATATTGTGGATCTAACTTTTTCCTTTGGATTTGTTCCTTCCCAATCGGAAGTTCTAGCTTGGGGTTAAACCGAGCATCTTTCCGAATGGTACTACGAACTCTGCTGACTTCTTGCATATCATCATTGTACCATTACTAGTACAACTTCTCGGTGTGTATAACACAACGAGGAAAATGCAAGATCTCCCACGGTAACTGAATACACATTTTGTTTACATCTCGATGTCACGATACATAAAACGATTTTTTATAGAAGGTTTCTCCATGTACTCGCAGGATGACCTTCGTTTTATGCCATAACTGACATTCAAGCTACAAACTGCTACTTTACTCCTTCACTCAAACTCTTCACAGAGTAAGAACTAGTATTTCGCTTCAAAGCACTATAAATTGCTTTGGTTGGATTTACACCAACTAGCGTACTCAATCGCATGGCGACCCGAGTACAAGACTTGAGAACGTATTCACCGCAGTATAGCTGACCTGCGATTACTAGCAATTCCAACTTCATGGGGTCGAGTTGCAGCCCCCAATCCGAACTGAGGCGACTTTTCTTAGGATTAGCTCAGGGTTACCCCGTCGCAACCTGTTGTAGTCGCCATTGTATTATGTGTGTAGCCCCAGACGTCAAAGGATCATGCTGACCTGGCGTCATCCTCGCCTTCCTCCCCACACTTTATTCGTGAGCCCTAAGGCTCATGCGCAAAGTGCGGGGCAGTCTCGTGTGACACTTGTAACACACGACGAGGGTTGCGTTCGTTACCCCACTTAAGGGAACAGCTCAAACCACGAACTGACGACGGCCATGCAACACCTGTCCTACCCACTGCCTTGTGAGCAAAGCCACTCTCTTTCGAGAACGGCATAAGGGTAGAATTTCAAGCCTGGGTAAGGTTCTTCGTTTACCATCGAATTAAACCACATAATCCACTGCTTGTGCAAGTCCCCGTCTATTCCTTTGAGTTTTAACCTTGCGGTCGTACTACCCAGGCGGTTCGCTTAATGCGTTAGCTTCGCCTCTCAGAGGGTCGATACTCCGAAAAGCTAGCGAACATCGTTTAGGGCGTGGACTACCTGGGTATCTAATCCAGTTCGCTACCCACGCTTTCGTGTTTCAGTGTCAGGAATGCGCCAGTGTACTGCCTTCGCATTTGGTGTTCCCCATGATATCAACGGATTTCACCCCTACACCATGAGTTCCGTACACCTCTCGCACCCTCCAGTCTTGCCGTTTCTCCCGCGAGTCTTCGGTTAAGCCGAAGAATTTAACAAGAGACTAACAAGACCACCTACACACCCTTTACGCCCAGTAATTCCGGATAACGCTTGGGGCACTCGTATTACCGCTCCTGCTGGCACGAGTTTAGGAACCCCTTATTCTTGAGGTACTATCAATATAGGCATAAATGCCCATATTTTCTCCCTCACAAAAGACCTTTACGTCCCTGAGGACTTCATCAGTCACGCGGCGTCGCTCCGTCAGGCTTTCGCCCATTGCGGAAGATTCTCGACTGCGGCCACCCGTAGGTGTATGGACCGTATCTCAGTTCCATCGGTGGGGGTCAGCCTCTCAGCTCCCCTACGCGTCATAGCCTTGGTAAGCCATTACCTTACCAACTAGCTGATACGACGCAGGCCGCTCCCAAAGCACATTGCTGCTTTGCTCTTACGAGAACATCGGGAATTACCTAACCTTTCGGCTAGCTATGCCCGACTTCGGGGTGCGTACCTACGTGTTACTACCTCGTTTGCCACTGCCCTTGCGGGCCGTTCGACTTGCATGCCTTATCCACGCCGCCAGCGTTCATCCTGAGCTAGGATCAAACTCTTAATTAAGACTGGTACAGATCTACTTCGATTCCGTAAACGGAATCTAATTATGTTAGTACCGAGTTTGTGAACGGAACAAAATAAAAGACAATATTTATTTTGTCTTATTTAAATTGAGTAATCCTAACTCGTGGAATTATTTACTACAAAACTAAAACTATGAACCATAAGATTCATAAATAGACGTTTTGTCCTCCTAAATTTTTTTGTTAAAAATTTGGAGGTTTGTATTTCAAATTTTCAAAGACCAAGACTCCTCCTTAAATAAATTAAGGTCTTAGTATTATAGTCGCAGGTTTTGATTTGTCAAACCTTTTAATTAGGGTCTGGATTTAGGGTGAAGCCAATAGAAAAACCGGTGCCTCCATTAAGGAAACACCGGATGTCGATCAGAACGCTCACCCTAACTCCGCGGTGCAACGGATATCCCAGAGTGAGCCGACCCAACTTGCACAAAACTCAGTATAACAGATTCAAAAAAAATGTCAAATGTTTTAAGTTAGGTCTTTTTTGCTTTCCTATTATTTATCAAAATGAGAGCCGGACAAGCCAAGAATAGTGATGAATAAGCTCCGGCTATGGTACCTGCTATCAAAACCAATGTAAAATTTTGGATTGATTCCCCTCCCAAAAAGAAGAGAGTCAGAAGCACTAGAAGAACAGTAAAAGAAGTATTGAAAGATCTGACAAATGTTTGATCCAAACTCTCTCCGACTGTAATCTCGAAAGATTCTCGTTTGCCAGTTTCTTGATTGGACTTTAAATTTTCTCTGACTCTGTCAAAAATTACGATAGTATCGTTTATCGAATATCCTAAGATTGTGAGAAGAGCCATAATAAACAAAGCGTCTACTTCTAGACCCAACAAAAAACTTAAAAAAGAAAAAAGCCCGGCGGGAATTAAAATGTCATGAATCAAAGCTAGTATTGCCACCAAACTGTATATCCAAGACGATATAAGGTTTGCCTGCCTGCCGGCAGGCAGGGAGACTGTTCTAAAAGCAAAAGCAATAAATAGAATAGTTGCTACCAGAGTTACCGAAATAGCAATCCAAGCTTTGCTTTTCAACTCTTCCCCGATTACCGGACCCACTGAATTAAATCTCTCCTCAATCGGTTTAAATCTGCCATCGAGAGAAAGAATTTCCAAAACATCTGCTTTTTTTTCTTCAGTCAGAAAAGAAGATCTGATAAGAAAATTTTTGTCTCCCGAAGCCCGCAGATTAAATTCTTCCGATTGATTGGTTTCTAAAGCAACTCGCAGTTCTTCAAAACTAGGGACACCCTCTTCATATCTGACTTCTAACAAAGAACCGCCTTTAAAATCTATCCCGAAATTCAGACCAAAATAAAATAACGAGAACAAAGAGAATCCGACCGCTGTAGCGGAAATCAGAAGAAAGATTTTGTAGTGTTTGATAATAAACATGATTTTATTCTTTTTACTTTACTTTTCGGAAATCCGACTTACGCCCGAGCTAAACAAAAAACGAAGAATTCGACTTTCTTTCTCCAATGAAGGAATGGAAAGCAAAAATGTTCTGGTAAGAGTCAGAGCAGAAAACATACTGACCAAAATGCCCAAACCCAAAATCAGAGCGAATCCCTTTATCAAAGAAGTACCGAACCAGAACAAGATGACAGCACTCAGCAAACCGGTGATGTTACTGTCCCGAATTGAAAACCAAGCCCTCTTGAAGCCGACATTAATTGCTTCTCTAAGTAATTTGCCGCTTCGGAGCTCCTCCTTCATCCTTTCAAAAATTAAAACGTTGGCGTCAACCGCCATGCCCATCGAAAGGATAAAACCGGCGATACCGGCTGCGGTCAGAGTAACCGGAATTAATTTAAACAAAGCCAGCATAATTAAACCGTAAATAACCAAAGCCAAAGAAGCGACAAGCCCCGGCAATCTATACCAAAGCACAAGAAAAACTACCACTAAAATTAATCCGAAAATTCCAGCCTTGACTCCTTCATCCAGAATTTTTTCACCCAAAGAAGGACCGATGGTTTGAGTCGAGATAAGTTCGATCGGCACAGGTAAAGCACCGAAATTTAAATCTCTTACTAATTGTCTAGCTTCCTCTGCTTTGAAATTACCGGAAATTTGAGCATTGCCATCTCGAATTTCTTCTCTGATAACCGGCGTTGATAATACTTCACCATCCAAAAATATAGCGAGAATCCTTCCGGTATTTTTTTGGGTAATTTCAGAAAATAATTTTCTTCCTTCTCCGTTGAATGACAATAAAACTAGCGGGGTGCCGGTGACATTGTCAAAACCTAAAGTCGACTTCTCCAATAATCTACCGGTCAAACCGGTATCTTCAAAAATAAAACCGTCCGAGCTGGTTGCATTGGAATCTTCCAGAACCAATTTAAATTCCAGAAGCGGTGTTCGGCCAATCATTCGAATTGCCTCTTTCAGGTCGGTCACCCCCGGCAATTCAACTATGAGCCTGTTTGATTCCCCACCGATCACTCCTCCTCTTTCAACCTGGACTATCGGTTCAGAAACACCAAAAATGTTAACCCTTCGCTCAATTACTTCCCTCAAAGAGCTCATCGCGCCGGAAATTTCTCCATCTGGGAGATTAGAAGTAAGAGCCTCGTAAACTAAATGACTGCCACCTTCGAGATCCAAGCCGAATTTAAAAGAAAAGCGAGATTCTTGATTTTCTGTTTTTTGAATGAAAATCAGAATGACTACTGCCGAAACTATTAGAATAATCGAAGAAATGCGATATTTAAGCATGGTATTAATGGGAATACTTATAGCACAAGGAGGGTAGAGTTACAAATTTAACTAAACTAAATAAATTTCCTTCAATTCTTTTATTGCTTCTTCAGTTTTTACTTCTGGCGACCAGCCGAGAAGTTTTTTGGCTAATGAATTATCAGCCAGCGTGTCATGCGGTTCGAGCCGAGAAGGAATATGTTCGACCGGTCCGCCTATCAATCCGGCAATTTTATTTATTGTAAAATTTCGGCCGGCTCCTATGTTTATAACTTCTCCCCGACCGACCTTTTCGCTTTGAGCTGCAAGCAAATTCGCTCTGACAACATCTCTGACATGTGTAAAATCTCTGGTTTGAGTGCCGTCGCCGGTAATTGTAAGAGGCTCGCCATTTTGCCTTTGTCTCAGAAATTTTCCGATAACTAAAGCGTAAGCGCCCTCAAAATTAATCCTCGGACCATAAACATTAAAATAGCGCAGACAGACAGTCTCTAAGGAGTAAACCGAAGACCATGTTCGACAGTAAATCTCTCCGACATACTTTTGCAGACCATAAGGACTTTTAGGAAAAGCAACCATATCTTCCCGAAGCGGCATAATTTTTTGATCGCCGTAGGCCGAGCTAGAGGCAGAATAAATTACTCGCTTCACGCCACCTTCATGAGCCGCCACTAAAACATTTAAGGTCCCGCCAACATTTATTTTGTCCGTTTCGATCGGGTTCTCGATCGAATATTGGACTCTCGGTTTGGCCGCCAAATGAAAAACATAACTGGCTCCGGCAATGACCGGCTTAATAGACTCAAGATCGCAAATATCGAGTTCGTGGAATTTAGCTTTCGGATTTATATTTTCTTTTTTGCCGCCCGAAAGGTTGTCTATAATATGGACTTCAAAATCTTTTTCGATTAATAAGTCGGTCAAATGAGAACCGATAAATCCTGCACCTCCTGTCACAATTACTTTTGTTTTCACAGTTGATATTAATTAACTTAATCAGACGCCGTTAGTCGAAAAGATTACTTTCAATGTCTTCAGGGATATTTTTAGATCGAGAACAAGCGATCGATTTTTTATGTAATAAAGGTCAAAAGCAAGTTTCCCTCTGGTCTCTTCAATCTGGGGCATAAATTTTGGTGGTTCTTTATGATAAATCTGAGCCCATCCGGAAAGACCGGGCTTTATTAAGTGTCTCACATTATAAAAAGGTATTTCTTTTTCATAGTGTCTGACCAGTGAAGGAATCTCGGGGCGAGGCCCTATGATCGAAAGATCTCCTTTGATGACATTCCAAAGCTGTGGAAGCTCGTCCATTCTGGTCCGACGCAAAAAATTGCCGACCCGAGTGACTTTTTTCTCATTATCTCCGTTCCTCTCATCAGCCTCATTAAATTCAGCATCTCCATTTCGCTCCCGCGCCGCATTAAAAAATTCGGCATCTCCGCTTCGCTCCGACATGCTTCTGAATTTTATCACTTTAATGATTTTATTGTTTTGGCCGACTCTATCCTGAATAAAAAATATCGGGCCCCCATCTTCAATCTTTATGGCCAAATAAATAAAGGGATAGACGATTAAAGAAACAGACCCGACAACAAGAGCAATCAAAATATCCGCAATCTGTTTTATGGCGTCGTAGCTTTTCTGAGTAGAAGCCGAAATATTTTCTAGAAACCAATTATGTTTGACTAGTGACAAAGGTACTTTATCAAAGATATCTTCGTAAATTTTATACATATCGACAAAACGAATTTTCGAGAAAACCAGATTATATAAATGCGGAAGAATCGGACCGACTTTTTCATTATTTAAATCAACAGCGATAACACTAACCTCTTCCGAGTAAACCATCTTGAGGACATCCTCCTGAAAATCAAGACTGTCTACATCATTTAGATCAATTGATGAGACAAAAGAAATACTATGCCAGAGATTGTGATTGACCTCTTCCTTGAGCTCTTTCATCTCATCTCCGCTGCCGATTAAAATAGCATTGTCCCTTTTGCGTGCTCCGATTATTTTTTGTCCTTTTATCCTCCAAAACAAAAAAATCAGAAAAGAAATTACAAGATATATGAACAAATTGGTCTTTGGAGTAATACCGAAGTACGGAATAAAATAAAAGAAAATAACAGCAACAAAGGTATTAACCACGAGAACATTTAAGATCGTCGAGGGCAGCTTTTTTTGAAAGATAAGAGTATGTTTCTCATAAAGACCAGCAATAAAAAATATCACCACCCAAATAGCAAAAAGTATTGAGAAAGGTAGAAGATGTTTTTGAAAAACTTCCCCGCCAGGCAATTCTTGGTAACGGACAAAAAGCATTAGCCAGAGAGCCATGAGGAAACAAACAATATCTCCTATAAATAAAAAAAAGGCTCTATTGCTCCTAGAAAAGGTCATTATAATCAATAATATTACAGAAAGATTGGTTAAAATCAAATATAAATATATGATAGGATTATTGCCAATCAAAGAAGGTTCCGCCTACTTTAGAGTAGATAAATCAATTTTGTCAGCCGCCGTGATTAATAATTTTAAAAAAACAAAAATACTTTATTTAATCACCAAAGGTAACTGGGGCGGAGCCCAGCGGTATGTCTTCGACTTGGCGACCAATCTGCCTAAAAATGAATGGGATGTTGTTGTGGTCCATGGCAAAGGAGAAATCCTGGCAGAAAAATTAAAAAAAAATGAAATCCGAACTATTCAGCTAAAAAACTCGCAGAGAGACATAAATCCTTTCAAAGATTTATTGCTTTTCTTTGAGCTTCTGGGGTTATATAAAAGAGAAAAACCGGATGTCGTCCATCTCAATAGTTCCAAAATTGGTTTTCTTGGTGCCCTCACCGCTTTGATTTATAAACTATCAACTATAAACTATAAACTAAAAACTGTTTTCACTGCTCACGGCTGGCCATTTGGTGAACGGCGCTTCCCACCCGCACGTGCGCTTCTATGGTTTTTTTCCTGGTTGACCGCTCTGTCGTGCCACAATATCATTGTTGTCTCAGATTTCGACTTGAGGGCAGCGCGCAATATGCCGTTTGTCGGCAAAAAAACACTACGTATCTATAACGGTATCGGACATATCGCCTTTGGGTCAGGAGACATGATCCGCCAATCCTTTCCGAAAGGAGTCCGTATTACAGGAACTGTCGGTGAACTTAATAAAAATAAGAACCAAAAAGCACTGATCGAGCAGGCAAGAAAAGATCCTAATCTATATGTCGCCATCGTCGGCGACGGTGAAAATCTTTTGTTTTTAAAGAAAAAAATAGAGGAATATGGTCTCGAAAGTCGAGTAAAGTTAATGGGTTTTCATTGGGCAAGCGAGGTACTTAAAGGCTTTGACGTATTCGCACTTCCTTCGATTAAAGAGGGTTTGCCTTACGTTCTTCTTGAAGCGAAACTGGCGGGTCTTCCTATCGTAGCCAATCGTGTCGGCGGAGTGGAAGAAATATTAGATGCCCAGAGCATGGAAGAATTCTCTCTTAAAAGAATGGTGGAAAAGACTGTTTCGGTCTACTCGGTTGTATAATTTATCGAGTCCGTAATATAATACTTCAATAATATGATTGATTCAGATAAAGAAGTAGAATTCATAGAAGACGAGGGGGACGAATTCCCCGTCCAAAATTCAAGCATTCGGAGAGTAGTCGCCAGTTCGATGGCCGCTTGGCTTATAAAAACCGGCATAGTCAAAAAAGAATCTTCCGCTAACAGAATATTAATTTTGTTGGCAATATCATTTTTCTTCTTAACTTTTTATATAATTTTCAAGTACGTTTTGTAACATCCGTCAAATCAGGGTCTTTTCCTCTTTTTCTTCCCCTAAAATAGATCTATTGTATTTTCTCATTCCCATAATAATTCCCAATAATGCAAATTCGGTTATAAGATGACTACCTCCGTAACTCATAAAGGGTAAGGCAATACCGGTAACCGGCAAAAGACCAACATTCATACCTACATGAATAGTAAAATGGCTTATAAGCCAAATTGCCAAACCGGCGCCGAATAAGACCTCAAAATTAGAAGCTCCATAAAGAGTAGTTTTTACAATTCTCCAAATGACGGTCCCGAATAAAAGGAGAAGTATCAAGGCACCAATAAATCCCCACTCTTCGGCGAAAGCGGCAAATATAAAATCAGTTTGGTATTCAGGCAGAAAACGTAATCGGGATTGAGTACCGAAACCAACCCCCTTGCCGAGCCATTGCCCAGAACCCACAGCAATGACAGATTGTAATGCATTGTAACCGGCTCCCCTAGTATCCGCCAAAGGATCGACGAACGTGGCAATTCTTTGCTTTTGATAATCTTCCAAAGCAAACCCCCATAATAAAAGAAAGGAGACAACAGCAAGTCCAAGAACGCCGAAGACATGTTTTTTAGAAATGCCAGAGACCATTACCATGCCGAACCAAATAAAGAAAATAATTATAGCGGAACTCAAATTCGGCTGAAGAAATATCAGAAGAAAGAAAACAAAAGCATATAGACCGGATAATATTATGTGTTTAAGGTGGGCTATTTCCACGTGCCTTCTGGAAAAATATTTTGACAGGAGAATAATAAGAGCGAGTTTGGCTGGGTCAGAAGGTTGGAAAGCAAAAATCCCGAAATTTAACCACCTTTCAGAACCTTTTATCGCTTGGCTGAAAAAGAAAAGAGACAATAACAATATTACTGAAAAAATAAAGATGAAAACAACTACTCCGCTACGCCTTAAAAAACGCCAGTCTATAAGACTGAAAAAGAAAAAAACTCCCACCGATATGGCGAGCCAGATAATCTGTCTTCCAAAAAATCGGCCCTGATCGGAAAAAGAATACATCGTCACAAGCCCGGCGGCCGAAAGAAGCAGAGCGGCTATCAAAAGTAACCAATCTATAGCAAAGATATCGTTAAAAAACCTCCAGATTTTCGGTTGCCAGTTCATAAAGTCGAAACAGAAAATTAGTTAGCGGGAGAAACTCTGGTAAAAATCTCAACTGTAGTTGGGTTTTCTTTGCAGACTCTCTCTAAAATGGTATTAAAGATCGGAATCAAGTCGGGCACTTCTGAGGCGCTGAAATAATGATCGGGGGTCTTGGATATCTCTCTTAAAAATCCTTCATCAATATTCTCTATACCCAGACCGATCGAAAACAAATTTATACCCTCGTTTTTTATTTTCTGTGCCACCTCCTTGGTGTAATTTAAAGCGTAATTTTTGTCGCCCGCTTTAAGAGGGTGAGTAGGCGCGCCGTCAGTAAAAAGAACAATTACCTTTTCCGTACCAGACAAGTTATCTTCCGTAATTTGATCCAACGCCAATTCAAGGCCTTGGGCAATGTTGGTTTCCTCTTTGAATATTTCTTCTCTCGTTTGAGCTTTTATCGAAATTTCCTCAACAGATTTTTTGACTGAAGCGATATCCAGAGAAAGAGGAATATCTAAACTGGCTTCGGTAGCAAAAGAAGCGAGACCAATTTTTACGTTTGAATAAAAGTCGAGTTTGTCTAGAAAACCGAGAGCCGCTTTTTTAGAAGAAGTTAATGGTTCCGGATTCGTGAAATCCCAATTATCGAATATCATACTGCCGGAACGATCAAAGACAAGAAACAAGTCGAGAGGAGCCAAACAAATAGACTCTTTGACTTCAAAAGGCAGGGGCCAAGTAAAGACAAGGTCGGTAACTTTGCCGGACTCTAAATTGTTAACAAACGTTCTTGAAGATCCAATTGGCGTCCCACTGCCGTCAAAAATCACAGCCACGACCTCCAATCTCGGGATTTTGGCTATCTCCTGACTTTCTATTTTTGCATCTAATCTAGGGGAAGAGGTTCCCCTTGATAAAAGATGATTTCTGACAATTATATCCGGAGACGGGATGCCGTCTTTTTGCCATTCTGCTTCCCCGATAAATTCAAAATCTGTTGAAACGACTTCTTCTCCGACTCGGAAATCCGGCTCGAATATAGTTACTACCCCTCTCGCATTTGGTATAAAAGTACTGCCGGATCTTTCCGCTAAAACCGTTCCATCAGAATTTTTCAACCTGAAGACATAAGAAATTAAATTGGTGCCGGCATTAATATTAGAATTCTCGACCAAAGCTACCGCATTATAAAAACCTTGTGATACTTTAAAAGAACGGCTCCATAACACTTTCGGAGTTTCAACTTCAAAACTACATAATTTCGAACAAGGACCGCCACAGTCTGTTCCTGACTCCCCCTGATTTTTGACTCCATCAAGACAAGTCGGATCATCATAAAAGAAAACAAAAATCGGTACCAATACCAAAAAGAAAATAACTCCGAAAATAATACCTAGATATATAAGTTTTCTTTTAGTTGCCCAATCCAACATAAAGTTTTATTAATTTTACCAGAGATTTCGATTTTTTTATTGGAGTTCGCCTTCTCATCCCCGCAGTCTTGCCGCGGGGATGAGAAGGCGAGTAGTGTTCTGAAGTCGGCGCGGAGCCGACTCCTTGCCAACAAAGCAACCCTGATGTCCTGCGCCAAGAGCAAGTACCCTCTGCTCTTGGCGCAGGGATTGCTTTATTTAAAACAAAAACACTCTGCCTGATTGAGAGTGTTTTTTAGAAAAATTTTGTGAGATTGAATACTTTGTTCTGTGGTTAATTTCTTAGTTCTGGCGACTACCTACTTTTGCCCAAAAGGACTATCATCGGCAGTACGACGCTTAACTTCTCTGTTCGGAATGGGAAGAGGTGTGACCGTCGCCTCAAATCACCAGAACTAAAAAATCAACATCAATATTCTACACATAATTTATTATGGCGCAAGAATTACTGATTTTGATTCGGTAAACCACCACACCTTTCGAAGCATCACATTTTGTTGTGGTTTGAAATGTTTGACTAAAATATAGAATACCGCGGCCAAAAGTCACATCCAAGAGTAGGAAACTGAAAATGTAAAATAGCAATGCTTCGAAAGGTGTATGGGGTAAAACAATTCTATCAAAGAGAGCAGAACGGCGATTTTCGAATTTCCCGATAAGATTGGCAATTAGTACTCCTCGGCTCAGCGCATTACTACGCTTACACCTAGAGCCTATCAACGTGGTCATCTCCCACGAGCCTTAATGATTCCTAATCTTGGGGTGGGCTTCCCTCTTAGATGCTTTCAGAGGTTATCCCTTCCGAACTTAGCTACCCAGCGGTGCCCCTGGCGGGACAGCTGGCAGACCAGAGGTTCGTTCCTCAAGGTCCTCTCGTACTGTCGAGAACTCCCCTCAAGAATCAACGCCTGCAGTAGATAGGAGACCAACCTGTCTCACGCAAATGTAGCTGCTAGCTATTAGCTTAGCAACGCCGGAATTACTTCCGGGATCGGACTGTAACTTTACCCTTTGAAAATTGAGGGTAGTTGACATTCAGTCTCTACGGGTGAGTTTTGGAAAAACTCATGGTGAGTATTCCCGAACCACTCTTCCCTCGGTATTGTCCTTCCTTTCTCTCAACTGAGAGCTGATTCGGAATCTACCGATACAAGTCAACTAAGCACGTTTGCATTTCTGCAAACGGCCGCCGTGATTTGATTGATTTCTTTTATACATTTACTAAACGAAAAGTTCGATTTATTGTCGCATTTAAGAGAGGATTCAGACTGCTAAATAGCTTTTAGCTGTTAGCTGTTAGGAGTTTTTGATTTTCCTAAAAGCTAAAAGCTGACAGCTAATAGCTGCTTAACGGTCTGAACCCAGCTCGCGTACCTTTTTAATTGGCGAACAGCCAAACCCTTCCCAGCTTCTCCACCAGGAGGATAAGGTGAGCCGACATCGAGGTGCCGAACTCCGCCGTCGATATGGACTCTTAGGCGGAACCAGCCTGTTATCCCCGGGGTAGCTTTTATCCGATAATCTTCCACCGCATCTAATGCGAATGGTCGGTTCACTTAGCCCTGCTTTCGCATCTGTTCGGCACGTACGCCTCACAGTTAAGCCAGCTTATGCCTATACACTATCGGCACGGTTTCCATTCGCGCCTAGCTGACCTTAATGGACTCCTCCGTTACTCTTTGGGAGGATAGCGCCCCACTAAAACTGCCCACCAGATAATGTCCCCTATCGTTTTTGCCGGTAGGGTTAGAACGTATCTTTTCATAGAGTGGTATTTCACTGACGGCTCCATGTTCCCCGAAAGGAACACTTCAAAGCCTCCCACCTATGCTACGCAACGAAAAAATACGCTCAATATCAAGCTACAGTAAAGCTCCCGG
>Ga0210057_1004047_pt1 | contig 19786 bp, 21 predicted proteins | sample CryGeyCG2114_010_2_FD_183968 | JGI IMG/M metagenome (GOLD analysis project Ga0210057, IMG submission 183968) | Groundwater microbial communities from aquifer - Crystal Geyser CG10_big_fil_rev_8/21/14_0.10 (SPAdes) (version 2) | ecosystem: Environmental > Aquatic > Deep subsurface > Groundwater ...
GATGATGTATTTTGTGGATAAAGCTGGTAAATGGTTCAAGCCATATGGTGGCGAAGCATCGGCAAGAACTAAGTATTTAGATCACAAAGTGTTGGCTATGGGATTGCCCGCATTTGTGGAGGGAGAAACAACCAAAGCCCTGAAAAGCTATGTGCCATATGCCAAACCGACACTGGCGGAGAACATTTATTTTTTGTTGGAAGATGTGATTTTGTCATTGGTGTTTAGAGGGGCAACTTCGATACAAGAACTACAGAATTTGAATCCGTCGCCGATACGAAGGATTACGATAGGAGGAGCGAGACAGCAGGGGACGCACTAGGGAGAATAGATAGAATTGGTGATTATTAAATAGAAATAAGATAAATGGGGGAATAGATGGGAGAGAAAGATCCGAGTGGAAAAAATGTAGGAGTTGGAGAATCGCTAGGAGTGGATGCGGTGACATTGGGTGGTACTGTGATAGGGGGAATGTTTGAGCTGGTGATTGCAAAAGCAGCAGAAATTCAAGATATGAGTCCAACAGTGAGTCATGTGGCTATTGCGGGAGCGGTGACGGCGGGAGTGCTGCTTTTGGTGGAGGTTAGAGATTTGGTAAGACGTTGAGGTTGGAAGAAGCAGGAGATTTAGTTGCTGAGTTGGGTAGGTCGGTGAGGTTTGGGTATTGTTGGAGCGAATAAAGACAGAAATAGAAAAGATTGATTTAAAGGGTGATTTGATGCAGTAAGTGGGGGTTGTGGAGGCGATATAAGGGGTGATATTTTGGATCGATGCTAATAATTGTGATAGATCAATAAAAAAATAGGCAGCGACCTCAAGGAGACTTGGGGTCTTTTATTATTTAGTGGGGAAATAATATGGCAGTAGAAAATCCAAGAGGCAGTGAAAATATGACAGAGGCACTGTGGGCCAGGTTGGGGGCGGTAGAGGAAGATGGTCGGTATAGTCCAGACCAGGCAGGCAGATATTTGCCTATGATGGAGGCACTTGTAGAATTGGCAGGAGAAAAGAGTGCTTTAGGAGAATGGGTGCGACAGGGCTGGCATGGATTGTTGGGGAAAAAGAAAAATATGGGGCTAGAGGCGTGCTTAGCTCAATGTGGAGATGGGCGTGATTGTATTGTGGTTAATAATGGGATTAGGCCAGAAGCTGGGGGAATTAATCGTCCTGCAGTATTGGTAATTGATTATGATTATTCTGAAGATTTGATAACAGCAATATGGACAAAATATGGTGGACCCAAGGCAGTACTGGGTGAAGTGACCGTGAGCATAACTGGAAGGGAGGGTGAAGGTTATTATGAGGTAGTAGGACCAAACAGAACTATAGTAAATTTAGTGAGCCAGCTATTCGAACCGGGTGTGGCGCGGATGAAAGGAGAAGGACACTCGGTGATGGAGAGGGCTCCGGGAAAGTATGGACTTTTGTTTTATTTGGATGAGATTGGAAATAGGGTGGCTGAGGATGAGTCGGCAGTAATTGATAATAGAATGCCTATGGAATTAGATTGGCTGCCAGAGCCTGACTGCGATGATAGAGGATATGAGTTGGGAAGAAATGGTAGGGGGGAGATGATGGCGGTAATTCCTGGAGATGGTCGAGGAAATGGAAGGGGTGGAAACGGACATAATAGAGATGTAGTGGGGAGAAGGGGAAGAGATGGGGGGAGAAATGGTGGGGGAAGAAGTGGTGGGAGAAGTAATCGTAATGGTAGGGGAAAAAGATGAGACCTATTTTTTCTTTTTAGCGTACCTTTCGCGGGAGACGCGGATAACTTTGTCTTTGTTTTGATTATATGAAGAGGCGAGGGGGAGGGTGAGGCCGGGGAAGGGGTTGCTAGTCATGCCGTCAATTGAGAGCTTGTTGATGATTTGATAGCGGCCGAGAGAAACCAGATCTTCTTCGGTGTACTGGCCACCAAATTCTTTGGCCAGGAGGGCTGAGTCACTGGCGCCAACAAGGAAGGTGACAATAGAGCCGGCATTACCGAAGATAGCTTTTCTAACGTCTTCATCGACTTGGTCGATGTACTGGTTGGCGAGAGTGAGGCAGAGACGGTACTTGCGAGCTTCGGAAAGAATTTTGATAAACGAGGTGGTGGCAAAGTTTTGGAACTCGTCGACGTAGAGGAAGAAGTCACGCCGGTCGTCCTCCATCATATAGACACGGTTCATGGCGGTGAGTTGGATTTTGGTGATAAGCATGGCACCAAGGAGAGCGGAGTTATCTTCTCCAAGTTTGCCTTGGGAAAGGTTGACGAGAAGGATCTTGCCCTGGTCCATAATTTCCTGGATGGAGAAGGAGTTGTTGGGGTGGTTGATAACGCCCCTGATCAGAGGAGAGGAGACAAACTGCCCGACCTTGTTAAGGATAGGGGAAACGGCTTCGGCGCGGAGTTTGTCACCCATGTTGGCAAACTCGTCGGTCCAAAAAGCCTTGAGGACATCATCCTCGAGGTTGTCGACGATGTTGGCGCGGAATTTGGGGTTGGTGAGAATCCTGACGATGTCCTCGAGAGTGGATGAGTCGCGGGAGAGGAGTGTGAGCAGCGTGTTTCTGAGGATGTGTTCAAGACGGGGGCCCCAGGAGTAGGAATAAAGTTTTTGGAAAATGGCGATGATGCCAGAGGCGACCAGCTCTTTGTGTTCTTCGCCAGTGGCCTCGAGAGGGTTGAGACGAACTGAGTATTCTGGGTCAGCTGGGTTTAAGTAGATAACGTCGTTGATACGATCGCTGGGAATATAGTGGAGGACGGTTTCTACCAGATCACCATGAGGGTCGATGACGGCGACCCCTTGGTTGTGCTTTAAGTCGCTGATGATCATGTTGGCTAGGAGGGTAGATTTTCCAGTACCAGTTTTACCCATGACATAGATGTGGCGACGGCGATCTTCGTTTTTGATGCCATAGATTTCTTGTTGGTTTTTATACTCACAAGTAGCAAAAAGGTTGACCTGGTCGCGTTTGTCTTCTGGAGTGGAGTTGAAGGTGGGAATATTTTCTGGAGGTTCACCCAACAGGTTCTTGCCCCAGGAGATGTTTTTGATGTCTTTGAGAACAATATTGGGCAGGTGCCAGAGGGTGGCCAGTTCGGCTACTGATAAGTATTGTTTGGAGGTGTATTTGAAGGTTCTGTCTCTGGTGGAGGTGGTAAGACGAGAGCGGTTGATGAGGGGAGTTTTGAGTTTGAATGAGTTGCCTTCGGCGTTACTTAAGGCAGCGAAGGTTTGTCCAAGGTGCTGGAGAAGGGCAGAGCTGGTGGTCTGGTCGGGGCCAGCAGCAACTATCTTGATGGCAACTCGGTGGCAAATTTGGTTTAGTTTGGTGTCGATGGCGGTTTTGTGGGGATTGGGGATGTGTTTGCCTTCGGAGTCGGTACGGCCCTCGGCGAGTTTGTGACCCTGGCGCTTCCAGGAATCTGAAGATGTTGAGGCAAGGATCTGGATAAGAGCAGCTTGGTCCGGTGGAAGTTTGCTCAAGATACCAAGGAGGGTGGAGAGAGGGTCAGTATCGGTAAAGTCGTGGTAAGTCTTGATGGGGTAGTTGGAGCCGTGGGCTAGGTGGAGAGTGGCTGAGGAGAGGGTGAGAGTGGAATCGAGGAGAGGGTGAAGGTTTTGGAGTTCTGGGGGTAGTTCGGAGATGGTCATTTCTGGGTAGGCGGCGGAGAGTTGGCTCTTGATGTAGTGAGCATATTGGGAAGGAAGATTGATGCTAAAGAAGACTGTTTGATTGAGGGCAAGGATCTCGAAGCTGATAGGTGGAGGTGGGGCCAGAGGGTTGATACCAGATTTTTTGATGGCGGGGAGAGCTGAGAAAATTTGCTCGGCTGCCTGAGGACCGAGTTCGGAGGATTTGGAGTTACGGAGTTCTAGGGTGGTACGACTGATGGGCATAGGATTGGGATGTTGGTTGATACGTATTGCCCTCCGTCACACCAGATGTTGCGCTTTGTAGGCTTATTCAGCCATATCGCGAATCTGGTTGCTCTGGAGGGTGACCCCGAAAAATTCCTTTGGAATTACGGGGCAGGCAGGCTGATTGGGAAAAATTTTAATCAGCCAGTCAAGTTCTAGAGTGACGCGTGAGGTGGACATGGGAATATTGTAGCAGGTAGTGGGTAGTAGGTAGAAGGCATGCGAGGAGGGGAGGGCTATTTTTTTCTGCGAGGGGGATGTTTGCGGTTGGAGTAGAGAATGAGGGAGAGGGCGAGCAACATAATTGCTAAGGCAATGAAGTAACCTGCACTAGCTAGTTGACCTGCATCTTGAAAGTTCATGTTTCCTCCTGAAGAAATTCTAAAGCTAATAGGATGAAGAAGGCTCCGGCGATACCTGACAAGAGGAGGATAAGTAATGATTTGAGGGTGTCAGACTGGGTGGTTGATAAAGCTACAGTGCCGATAAGGCTGGCCTTGGCTAGGTCAAAGCAAAGATTGGCGAGCCCATTGGTCTGGCGTTGGTTCAATCTGTTGGGCATTGAGTCTATTGTATGAAACTGGGTGAGGGTGTCAAGTTTTCCACAGGAATAGGACTTATCCACAAAAATAGTTTGTTTTCACGGATTTTGATTTGGGTGTGGATAAGTGATGTGGACTTGGGGTATAATTGGAGCATTGTTTGTTATAGGGTAGTAGTTATTTTTCGTATCGGAAACTATAGGGTTGACAAGATTATGTTAGTATGGTAACTTTACGCTAGTTTAAAAGTGAACTTTGAAAACAATGAAAACGATCTTGAAACTGTTAACTTTAAGTCGGAACCAGGGAAGATTGATCAGTAAGAGGGAGAAGAGAAAGAAGCAGCAAGACTTATTTTGGCAGGACCAAGTAAAGGGACTGGCCAGATACAGAACGTTAACAATCAATTAGAGCAGGTAGGGTAGATAGAGTAGTGAGGGTAGATAGAGGAAAGGAAGACGAGGATTGATGACAATTGAAAAGAATCAATTGTGACCAGTCTTGGTCGAGCTTTAGAGAGAGCGATCAGGTGACCTTTAAAAAAGCAGGGCTTGCTAAACAAGAGGGTAACTGGACTAGAGAAAGATTGTTTCTCTAGTCATCCCGACTTATGTCGGGGTGGCAACTGTCTTGAGGTGGTGAAAGCTGCCAAGAGACAAAAAATCTCTGACTGGTTGGAGCCTTGTCAGAGAGTGGGGAAGTAGAAATACTTTTCCAAAATGAAGAAAGAGCATGACTACCGCTAGATGGAACTACGTATAGCTATGCTCTTTCTTATGGCACTCTTTGCAATCGGACAGGAAAACAAAGAGCTGTTTGTAATAATTAGCACATTCATAAACCACTGTCAATCGATAGCGTCTAGCGGTTAGTAGCTAGCGTCTAGTTATCCCGCCTACGTTGGCAAACTTCGGCGAGGCAAAGTTGGCGATTGTGATGGAGGGTAGTATGTAGGGCAGGCGTACACCCTCCATCACAGTCGCTAAGGCGACTGTGAAATAACCAAGCATCAAGCACTAATAACCAAACAAATACGAATATTTAATATCTAATATCAAAACAATTTAAGACCCTTCGGACATCCACGGAATCGGTAAACGGTAACTGGTAATCAGTAACTGGTAATCGGTAAGGAAAGGTGAAAGAAGGGATTTTTGTATCAATTTATTTTCAAATTATTCAAATTGGGATCTAATTAATTCGAATAATTCGAACAATGCTGATAATTTTACCTCTGGTTCGAATCAATTAGAATTTTATGGTTAATGTAAATTTGCTTTACGATGCGAAGATGTGGGGATGGAGGCCTAGCCGCGCCTGGACAGGTAAAAAACGGCTGATGAGGCGGAGATTGGTGTGGATTAAGGCCTTGGGAATGTTGTCCCTGGTGTTGTGGCTGACGGGCTTGTTGATACTGGTGGTGCCAAATGCGCCTAAGGTGTTGTATGCGGTGGCTCCAGAGGCAACAGCACAGATGGCAGAGAGGTTGGGTACAACTGCGGAGGTGACTAAGAGCGGATTTGGGGAGGACTTGTATGTGCCACCTAGAGTATTGCCTCAGGTAGATGAGAGTTTGCCCAGAGAAAACCGCCTGGAGATTCCCGACCTTGGGGTAGATGCTGAGATTGGCGAGGGGTCTGATTGGGAAGAAGCCTTGAGGTATGGCCCATGGAGGGTAGGGGATTTTGGGACACCGATGGATGATAACAAGCCAACGATCATTGCAGCACACCGATTTGGGTATTTGGCCTGGAGTAACCAATTTCGGCATGAGAGGAGCTTTTATAACCTGCCAAAACTTGAGGTGGGGGGGGAGGTGGAGGTGATCTGGAACCAGAGGAAGTTTGTGTATGAGGTGTATGAGGGATATACGGATACGGCGATACATCCGGAAAGCTACGATGCGGACCTGATCCTCTATACGTGCGAGATGCTCAATAGCGATAGGAGGATCATACGGGTGGCAAGGTTGGTGGCAAATTAACCTAATTGATCTAATTGACCTAATTTCTAAACAAGGTTTAAACCCCAATTTTCCAATTTAGTTACTTAGTTATTTTTTAGGTTAATTAGAAATTAGATTAATTTGGTTAATTATTATAGTGTCCTATAATACTTGCATAAGGGGATTATTGTGGTAGAATGGGCGAACGTAAAAATAACGTATCACGAATAACGAATTACGAATTAGGCGAAGAAAATACTTTTATGAAAAACATAGCAATGTCTGTCCTATATACAATGATTGTGGGCTTGGTGACCGTGGCTCCGGTGTATGCCGATGGAGAAGTGGTCACCGAGAAAGTGTGTCACACCCAATATGGGGGTGGAGTGATATGTGAGGAGCCGACACCAGAAGAGGCACCAATTGCAGAGACTAATACTGGCGTGGTGGAAAACGTAATACTAGCGGGAACTTTGTTTGCCGCGGGATACGTGATGTTAATGGCGGCCCAAAGATTTTCCCAAGTTCGATAAACGGTAACTAGTAACTAGTAATTAGTAACTGGTGAAGAGTGTGTGACAAAAAAGTTTTGGTGGTGACCAAGAGCGTATGGCGTATTACGTATAACGTATAACGAAAAACGCAGAGGTCGTTACCAAACCCGCCTTCGCTGAGGTAATAGCTTCGGCGAGGCGAAGACCCAGCCTACGCTCTTTATGAGCTATGGCGGGCAAGGCAGTTTTGCTAATCCAAGTAATAACTACTGACGGTTGGCGAAACTAAAGATAAATGGTGGTTTGGTACTAAACCTAGGTTTGGGCCAAATCGCACTTTAACAAGCCATGTTTGGAAATTTGTCCCAGCACCAAAGACTTGAGTTTTCGCTGCCGGCTTATCTAGCCGTATCGAAAATCAGGTTTTGGTACGGGACTGCGCTGGTCAGGGTAATGACTAGCTTGCGTGCAGAGAAACTAGTGCAACGCATTGAGAAGACAAATTAACGTTTCTTGGAATTTTTGGAGTTTAGCTTGTGGAGAATCAGAGCCAGGTAGGCGCCGATAATAACTATGCCTAACATGATGTAGACAGCGTTAACAGAGGCGAAGAAGTCGGTGTAGGTCATGGTTCCTCCTGAACTAATGATAATGCTAGATATAGCGAGAGTAGTGATAAACAGATTTTAACAAATGTGATTAAGAAAAGAGAATTGATATTGCCAACTGGTGGGAGGAGCGATCCGAGCAAGATGATTTTGGCGGTGTCGGCGAAGAAATTACTTAAGAGTTTGGATTGGGCGAGGGTAAACTCCATGAGGTTATTGTAGCAGATTTGTCTTTTGAGTGCGTTGCATTCTGGTGCGGGGCGAAATGGGTCGGGGAGAAACTTGTCCATAAGACAAGAAAGCTCAACGGCGTAATTTCGTCGCAAACCAGCACCCAAAAGGCTTCCATTGGGGAAGTCGGGTGAGTGTGCATTGCAGAGGGTAAAGTTTTGCGTACGAAGTTGTTTGGTATTTTGATCGTTCTCGTCGTAATTTTGACGAGCGGGCTGACCGGTTTCAACACCGCGTCGGCACAGTCGGATGTTGTCGTGGTCTCTCAGGACGGAAACTGGTCGGTCAACGTGACCACCAAGACCGCAACCTGGCAGGGCCCCACCGATGGTTCGGTGTGGGTGCAGACGGTTGGGCTCTTCGAAAATCCGGTTGATGTCGCTGGTTCGACCTACAACTCGCTGCTGGAAATGATGCGCGACGGGAAGATCACGTCGATCAATTTCAGCATCAACAATGCGGGGCTGGTTGAGCTGTGCGCCATGACCGGATCGTCGATAGATGGCAACGACATGCAGGCGTATGTGGACTCCAACCGGGCGATTTTGGACGGTTTGGGGATTCCCCATGAAGAATACTGCGTGTTCGGCCTCCCGATTACCGTGGGCGCGCATGTCATCGGTGGCAATGTTGGCGAAGTTTCCGGCTTCACGGTATCGTTCGACACGATCGGGTGGGCTGTCGATGCCTCTATCATTCCGCTCCTGCGCGGCTATTGGCAGATCGACAGCGCGACGCATACAGCGTCTTGGAATGGACCTACCGATGGCTCGCTGGCGATCATGCCACACCCCGGACTCACCGAACGCTCCCGTACGTGGGATAGTGCGAATAGCGCGTTCGAGGTGAATAGCTACGTGTTTACCACCAGCGTTCGCACGTTCGCGTACATGTGCCGCGGGCAGATTGTTGGCCCCACCCCGGTCACAGCGACCGAATGCAACTATTACGAGTTGCAGCCGGGGAGTTACGTCTACTCCTTCCCCAGTGGTCGCAATCGCACCGCCACCGGCATGAGCGTCTCCAAAGACGAACCGGCGAGTTTCATCGCGGTGGGCGCGGCGGCGGCAACCTCTCTGACCGCAACGGTCACGGTCACGGGCGACGTTCTCAACGTTCGCACCGGGCCGGGGACGAGCTACTCCCAGGTGAAGACCCTGAACGGCGGGGAAACCGTCATCCTGTCGGGGCGCAATAGCGCATCGGACTGGTTCCAAATCGCTGACGGCAGCGGTTGGGTTTGGGGTTCACGCCTGGATTTTGGTGGAAAGGACACGAGCGTCCTGCCCGTTGTGGATGTGCCCATCCCTGGGTAGCACATTTCACCAGCACCAAAGGGTGTGCTGAGAGTTTCGCAGATTCATCGCGAAGCAACCCTTTTTTCCAAACACTGGCTATTCCTGCCTCTCTTTTTCCCGCAAGGGTTGCCGTAAGGCGCAAAAAAGAGAGGTAGGAAGTGTATTTTGAGGGAAGCAGTTGGTTGGTGGTTTAGCTGACCATCAATCCCGGGATTTTTCGCCCTTCGACAAGCTCAGGGCACTTTAATCCCGGGATTTAAGGCTTTCTGGTTCCTTGAAAAGACATAAGGATTAACAATTTAGTCTGGGCAGTTAGGATTGAGGATTATCTGATCATCAATCCCGGGATCTGCCGCAGGCGCAACACGATCCCGGGATTTAAGTCGCGGGACAATTGGAGAGACTATGAAGTTAATAGGACAAATACAGGGAATTATTGCAGCGGTGGTGGTGGCCATAGCTCTGGTAGTGGTGGGAAATATGGCTACTGTTGCCTATAAAACCAATACTGCTAAAAAATTGGAATTGGAAGGAAAGAGGATTCAGGATCAAGCTATTTATGAATGTGGTTTGGTGGCACAAGCAAGTTGGACTGATGAGGGTACAGGAGCAACAGTGAGTGTTCCATATACCAAGGATTATGTGGAGTGTTTGAAGGATAAGGGGTATGAGGTGGGGCGTTAATGATTAAGCACCCCTCCTACGCTGAAGCTTCGGAGGGCGAGGCAATAACCAAACACCAAGCATCAAACGAATTTTAAATTCTAAAATTCAAATTTCAAAACAATAATAAATATAAAACTAAAACATAATTGGTATGGATTCCGGATAAGGCTACTACGTGCCTTTACCGGAATGACATAAAGAGGATGACGAAACAATATAACAAACCATTAGTGAGTGTGATAATGCCGGTGTGGAACGGCCAGGAGTTTTTGGCGGAGGCGATTGAGTCGATACTCTCCCAAACTTACCGGAAGTTTGAACTGCTGGTGGCCGATGATGCGAGCCAGGATGATAGTTACCAGATTGCTAAGGCTTATGCGAAGAAGTATCCAAATAGAGTAAAGGTTTTTCATTTGCGCAAGCAAACCAATGAGGCGGGGAATGGGGCGGTGAATGCGGTGCTAAAGCATGCTAGGGGAGAATATATTGCCAGGATGGATGCGGACGATGTGGCGCACCCGAAGAGATTGGAGAAACAGGTGGCATATATGGAGGGGCACCCTAAAGTGATGGTGCTGGGAACACAGGCGAGGGTGATTGATGGGCAAGGGAAAGTGACGGGACAGAAGGTGTATCCAACTCGTCATGAAGAGATTGTGAAGGCATATGCGGTGGTGCATCCGATGATCCATCCGAGCGTGATGGTGAGACGATCCATGTTACCTGACAAAAATAGACTTTATCAGATGAAGTTTGGGATTAATGATGATTACTACACTTTTTTTGGGTTGCAGAAGATAGGCAGATTTGCCAACTTGCCACAGAAGTTATTGGATTATAGAGTGCATGGCAAAAACGCCAGCTTAGTGCAGTTGAAGAAGAGGTATAAAAACATTTCTAATATTAGGAAGGCGGCAGTAGCAGACTTTGGCTACAAGATGAATTGGAAAGCGAAGGGAGTAGTAATGGTTCAGGGAGTGATAGTGGCGATGTTGCCAGAGTTGGTGTTAACACAGATGTATTTGATGATGAGAGGAATGGCGGGAGTGAAGTGGGGGGCATGGAAGGAGTGGTTGCCGAGCGTGAATCTGAGGACCAGCCGACGGTTAGTGTACACTAACTAATGGAGGCTAATGTGAAGAGAAGACTCAACTGGATAAAAAGATTCTGGCCAGTGTTGGTGCTGGTGGGTTTGGAGTTGGTGATAGCGGTGGCCAACTTTAGGCCAGGTACGTATTTGGTGGGTTGGGATAATTTGTTTCCAGAGTTTGATTTTTGGTTAAATTTGAAGCGGAATTTGTTTTCGGTATGGCAAGAATATAGGGGGGTGGGGACTTTGGATGGGATGAGTCATGCAGCGAATTTGGTGCACACGTTATTTATTGGATGGTTGAGTCTGGTGTTGCCACAGAATGTGTTGCGGTATGTGTTTGTGTTTCTGATGCATCTGCTTGGGGGTGTGGGGATGTGGGTGTTACTTAAGAGGTTGCTGAAAAAAAGAACTGGACAGGTGATAGCTTTGGCTGGGGCAGTTTTTTATATGTTGAATTTGGCAACAATCCAGATGTTTTATTTGCCGTTTGAATTGTTTTTGGTTCATTATGCATTTTTGCCATGGTTGGTGTGGAGTGTGCAGGAGTATTTGGAGAAAGGGGGGCGGAAGCGATTAGGGGTGTTTGGAGTGTTATCTCTACTGGCGACACCGCAGGCGCATGTACCAACCGTGTTTGTGGTGTATGGCGGTGTGTTGGGAACGGTATTGTTATTTGGAATAAACAAGTGGAAAAGAGTGCTAGCGGCAGGTTTGGTAACTGTGGTGGTGAATGCTTTTTGGTTGGTGCCGTTTATGTACGGAGTGGTGGTGGGGAAACCGGCGGTAATAGAGGCTTCAAAGAATAACCAGATGTCGACTAATGACACTTTTTTTCGGAACCAGGAGTTTGGTGACTTGGAGAGCACGGCTTTGATGAGGAGTTTTTCGTTGAAGTTTAAGCAGTATAACTTTAAGACGGGCGAGCATGAATTGATGTTGTTACCATGGGCAAATTGGTTGGATAGGTGGGAAGTGGTGGTGATGGGGTGGAGTTTGTTTGGTCTGGTGGTGATGGGAGTAATCAGGTCTGGTTGGTTGGGGAGACGAGCGTGGCCGTTCGTGGTGTTGTGGTTGTTTACTTTTGCGATCATTGGAAACGATATTCCTTACGTTGGTGGGGTTTCTTTATGGCTAAGAACTAATGTGCCTTTGTTTAATACGATTTTCCGGTTTGTATTTACTAAGTTTTTCTTTTTGTATGCTTTTTTGTCGAGTGTGATGATAGCTGTAGCTATGGGGGGGGTAACCGAGATATTGGGAAGGTGGAGGAGGTGGGGGGAATGGCTGGCTGGGTTAGGATTGGTCGTTGTGATGGTTTATTTTGCCAGTCCGGTATTTAGGGGAGCGATGTTTTATGACAGCTTGAGAGTGAAGATTCCGAATGAGTATTTTGAAATGTTTAACTGGTTAAGAGGTGAGGATGAAAGTGGAAGAGCGGTAGTGTTGCCGATGCCGTGGTATTGGGCGTGGACCCAGTATGATTGGGGGGCAATTGGGTCGGGGTTTGCTTGGTTTGGGATAAAACAACCGTTACTGGATAGGGCATTTGATCCATGGAGTGGTGATAATGAGAATTTCTATTGGGAGATGAGTAGAGCAATTGACTTGGAAGACGCAAGTGTAATGAGAGGGGTGTTGGAGAAGTATCAGGCTAAGTACGTGGTGGTGGATGAGCACATAATTAATCCTGGATTTGAGAAAGCTGTGGCAGTAAAACAGATCGAGCAGGCGATGACTGAAATGGGTGAGGTGAAGTTGGTGCGAGATTTTAATCAGATAAAGATTTTTCAGGTGGATTTAGAGCAGAATCCGGATTTGTTTGTATCGGCTCCGAGTGAATTTAGGGTGGTGGCTCCTGGTTACAGTTGGATAGATAATGATAGGGCTTGGAGTGATGGAGGGGCGTATGTGGAGGGAGGAAAAGGAGGAAACCAGGTGGAAGAATATTATCCGTTTAGAAGCTTGTTTAGTAATAAGAACCAGGTGAATCGCGAGTTTGAGGTAGAGGAATTGGAAAGTGCATTTGTGTTTAGAGTTAAGCTGCCAGAGGAACTGATCGGTAAGCAGCTAATGATTCCTGGTGTGGATGGAAGTTGGTTGTCCAAGGGAAGGGCAGATGAAGTGGTCTATCCAGGAATATTTTTGGATGGTAAGGCGATGGTGGAAGATTGGAGTGATGGGTCTATCAAAGTGAATCTTGGTAACTTTAGTGCAGATTATTTGGAAGTGTATGTTCCAAAGGTGGGCGATGAGTACAGCTATGATTCGGAGACGACTGGTGTGTTGTTTAGGAAGGTTTTGCAGAAGTGCGATACTTTTGAGGGAGGAGAGTATCAGCTGGATCGAGAAAGGGATGGGGATAAGAGGTTTGTGAGGTTAACGAGCAGGGGGGCAACTGGCTGTTTGAGTTTTGGTTTGCCTTGGTTGGTACATGATATGGGCTATGTGGTGAAGGTAGAGTCGAGAACTCAAAAAGGGGATAAGGGGTTGATGTTTTCAGTTGTAAATAGTGAGAACCAGAAGGCAGAGATTGAGCAAGAATTGTTGGATAGAGGTGATAACTTTAGTGATTCGTATTTTGTGGTGCCTAAGTTGGAGGGGGGGGCGGGTTATGGTTTCAGCTTTAATAATCAGTCTTTCGGAAGACAATTGGTGGTGAATGATCTGGCTAGAATTGTGATTGAGCCAATTCCGTACGACATGCTGACAGGTATGAAGATTGTGCCAAAGGGAGTGGTCGACTATCAACTGCGGTTAATAAATGGTGCAGAGATTCAGAGTGTGGAGAAGTGGGGAACGAGCCATTACAGGGTAGGGTTACAAGTGACAAGTGACAAGAGACAAGATGGATTAATAGTGTTGGGGCAGGGGTATGACGAAGGCTGGATAGCCTTCGAAGTCAAAAATCAAAAGTCAAAACCAATAACTGTTTTACAGAACCTATTTCCCTGGTGGTTTGGGGAGAGGCTTGAGCACGTTAAAGTTAATGGGTGGGAGAATGGTTTTCGGTTATCAGTTGTCAGCAATCAGCTTTCAGGAGACCGACAACAGATGGCTGATGACCGACAGCTAGAGGTGGTGATGGTGTTTTGGCCGCAGTATTTGGAATGGCTGGGATTTGTGGTGCTGGGAGGAGCAGTTGTGGTTTTGGTGTGGCCGAGGGGGAGAGGTAAAGGAGTTTATAGGAAGATAAGGGAATATAGGGCAAATCGGGAGAGGCATTGACAGGGGAGGAAGATACCGATAAAATGCCTGGTAGTCTACAGATACCGATGGATTGTTTTTTCCCTTATTTTTAACACGATGTTTTTCCCCGGATTTTTGGATATGGTTATTCCCATGGAAGAGAGATAACGGTTATAACCGTTATAAGAGTTATAAAAATTATATTAATTAGAAGAGTGTGTGGAGGAAAATGACGGACGAAGTTAAAAAATCAGCAAGTGACAAGAAAGAAGTAAAAAGTAACTCTCCTTCGCGTAAAGCTACGGAAGGGCAGGGCAAGTTGGAAGTGAAAAGTTCAAAGAGTACCACAGTTACTAAGGCTGTCGCCAAGCCCGCGGTCAAATCAGTAGCTAAGGCTAAAGTGGCGGAGAAGCCAGTAGCTAAGGTTGAGACAACGCCTAAGGCAGTGACACCGAGTGTGGATTCGGCAGAATCACCACCTTCGGTACATGATTTTGTGGGAGCACCAGAAGCAGGGAATAGTGGAAAGGTTCAAGGTTCAAGTAAGGAGACACCAGTAGCAACAATTCCGGTGGTTAAGGCACCAGCGGTGGTGTCGGCGCCAGCGGCACGACCGATGACGATGAGACCTCCAGTTAGGTCGGTAATGAGACCTCCTTCTCGGGGCGTAATTCCTCCGGTGCAGGTGCAACCACAGCAAGCGCCCAGTGGCCAAACTGAATTGGTTGGTGGCAGGGTGGTGTGGAGGAGTAATGCACCCTCCTATGGCAATGGCAACGGTAACGGCAACGGCAACGGTAATGGTTATGCTCAGCAGCAGGTCAATTTTGCCGGAGAGGTAGATGGGAGAATTATCCCAGATGCGGGCATGCCAACGGAGGATTTTAGAGGGATTTTGGATGTGAACCGAGATGGTAACGGGGTTTTGCGAAGTGATTACTCTAATAGCAAGAAAGATGCTTATATTAGCAGCACTCAGATCCGGCGGTTTAATCTGCGGGGCGGAGATGTGGTAGAGGGGCCAGCGAGAGCTCCTAAAGAGAACGAGCAGTATTGGGGATTGCTGAAGGTAGAGAAGGTAAACGGTAAGGAACCAGATGTGATGGTAAAACGGGTTAACTTTATGGACCTGACCCCAGTGTTCCCGGACAAGAAATTGTCATTGGAAACTGGAGGTGAGATCTTGACTACTAGACTAATTGATCTGGTAGCACCGGTAGGCTTGGGACAGCGAGGACTGATTGTGTCGCCACCAAAGGCCGGTAAGACTACAGTTCTTAAAGACATGGCTACGGGAATTGCAGCTAACTATAAGGATGTACACTTGATGGCGGTGCTAATTGGTGAACGACCTGAGGAAGTCACTGATATAAAGCGGCATATTGCAGCGATCACTGACGGGAAGGGTGAAGTGGCAGCCAGTAACTTTGATGAGGCGGCCGAGGAACAAGCCCGGATCGCGGAGCTGGCACTAGAGCGAGCTAAGAGATTGGTGGAGGTGGGGGAGAACGTGGTGATACTTTTGGACTCGATTACCAGGTTGGCTCGGGCATATAACTTGGCGATACCAACATCTGGTAGGACGTTATCGGGTGGATTTGATCCGGCGGCGTTGTATCCGCCCAAGAGGTTCTTTGGGGCAGCTCGGAACTTTGAGGAGTTTGAGACACCAGATGGCAAGAAGAGTGGGTCATTGACGATACTAGGTACGGCTCTGGTCGATACCGGATCGAAGATGGATGACCTGGTGTACGAGGAGTTTAAGGGCACCGGTAATATGGAGTTACATTTGGATCGAAAACTGGCTGAGAGGCGGATATATCCGGCGATTGATGTACAACGGTCGGGAACTCGGAGAGAGGATTTGCTCTTTTCTAGTAGTGAGTACCAAGCGGTGCTACTGATGCGGCGAATGTATGACCTATTGGATCCCAAGGAGAGAACACAGGCACTCTTGGGGCGAATGAAGCAGACTAAGACGAATAAAGAGTTTTTGGCTAGCCTTAAAGAAGGATAGCAGGTGGTGAGCAGTGGGGAATTGGTAATAGTTATAACTGTCATAACGGTTATGTTAATTGTGTTGTAAGTAAACCCTGGTAGAAATGTTGGGAATTTTGTTGGGTAGAGGTGTTGATTGTGGAAGAGCATGTTGCTACAATGGGGATTCCTAAGAGAGTTGTGAAAATAGATAACTGTTATAACCGTTATAATTGTTATAAAAGTTATAGATTAGGTTTATGAAACTTAAACTGCCGAGGATAGTAGTTGATTTTGGCGAGTATTTGTTGTTTGTGAGGAGCTATTTGAGGAAGCGCTTCTACAAGACTTTTTTTCGGTTTGAAAAGGGCAAGGGGTGGATGGTGGATGCGTTGTATCAGAAACGGGGCAAGTATGCCCAGCCGTTTGTGCATACGGGGATGATGGGAATGTTGTTTGCAGGGGTGACTTTGGGACCATTGGTGATGAGCTCGACAGTGTTTTCGAGCGACCTGCAGCAGGGGACTTTGCCTAATGCAGTGGTGTTGGGAGTAACAGACCAAGATTACTCGGGAGCAGTGGATACGATCCAGGGTGAGGATGTGATCAAGTACCGGGGAGGGGAGATTGTGGAGTATGAGGTACAAGAGGGGGATACGGTGAGCACGATTGCGGACAAGTTTGATGTCTCGCAGGACACGATTTTGTGGGCCAATGACATGGAGAAAGATGACAAAATTAAGGCGGGGCAGAAGCTGAAGATACTGCCGGTGACAGGGGTGCTACACACAGTGAAGAAGGGGGAGACAATCTATTCGATTGCCAAGAAGTATGGGTTGGCAGATGCAGCGTCGGCGCAGGCGATAGTGGACTATCCGTTTAATACGTTTACCAACGATGAGACGTTTGCTCTGGCTGTGGGACAGCAGTTGGTGATCCCAGGCGGAGTGGTGCCAGACAAGCCAGCAATAGCTCCAGTGGTCAACTACTATGCCAGTTTGACGCCGGATGCAGGAGTGGTGTCGGGGACGGGTGGGTTTGTGTGGCCAGCAAGTGGGCGGATTACCCAGGGGTATAGTGGGTATCATAAGGCTATTGATATTGCTAGTCGAGGTGGCGGGGCAATATTGGCAGCGGACAGTGGGCGGATTGTGCAGGCGGGGTGGTTGGATAATTCGGGATACGGAATTAGGATCATGATTGACCATGGGAATGGGTTCCATACTCTCTATGCGCATTTGTCACGGGTGAGGGTGCAGGTGGGGCAGTCGGTGAACCGAGGAGATGTGATTGGAGATATGGGAAGCACGGGACGAAGTACGGGAACGCATTTGCACTTTGAGATCAGGCGAGGGAGCGTGTTGGAGAACCCGTTGAACTTTTTGAAGTAGGGAGTAGGGAGTAATGAGGGAGGTGAGGAAGTGATTGATGGTGGTTGACTGTTAGCGCATCATGATGCTATGATGCGGGTATGCAGACAGTAAGAACGACAGTAAATTTACCAGTTGAGTTACATCAGAGGCTTAGGGAGCAGGCATTTCAGGAGAAGAAGAGTTTGAATCGGGTGATTGTACAGCGGATTGATGGCATGGGGGAGAGTGGTGGTGCTGATAAGGGCAACCAGATACAAGAGGCACTTGAGCTGTTTGATAGGGTGGCCAAAAGTGGAAAGAAGATTGATTTACTTAAAGCCTTGAGGGAGGATAGAGATCGAGATGGGCGGTAGAATTGTAATTGACGCAAGTGTGGTATTGAAGTGGTTTGACTTGGCCGATGAAGAAGGACGAGAATTGGCAAGGAGAGTTTACTCTGACATTGTTGAAGGGAAAGTGAAGGCAGCAGCACCAGAGTTTTTGATGGTAGAGGTAGTGAACATACTAATAAGAAAGAAAAAAGTGAGTGGGGAGATGGCTGTGGCGATTGTAAGGGAATTAGAGAGGTCTGGGATAGAATTTGTTGGAGTGTCTGTGAAGAATTTAGGGGAGTTGGTAGAGTTGGTGAATAAGCGAGGAGTGAGTGCTTATGATGGATTGTATCTGTGGTTGGCGAAAAAGAAGGGGGTGTTGGTAACTGCAGATAAACGTTTATTGGAAAATGATGGATGCGTGAGTGTGGAAGAATGGGTCAAGGGGAAGTAGTGGTTTGGTAGTGTGAGTTAGGGATTGGGGGTTTCCTCTGGTAGAATAGCCTAGATAATTGATCTAATTAACCTAATTATCTAATTGACCTAATAAAAGAGGTGGCATGATAGATGTGGCGCTAATACATGTTAAGGCCGGCAATGGTGGCAATGGAAAGGTGTCTTTCCGACGGGAGAAATACGCGCCCAAAGGGGGGCCTGATGGTGGTGATGGAGGTAATGGGGGGGGTGTGTATTTGGTGGGAGAGTCGAACCTGAGGACCTTGGATTATTTTGCAGGTAAGCAGAGATTTACGGCAAAGAGCGGAGGGCACGGGAGGCATAAAAAGCAGGAAGGGCCAAAAGCTGAGTCTATGCATATTAAAGTACCACAGGGATGTATTGTGTATGAGATTGATGGGAATATTGAGTCTCAGTTATCTAGGAAAGCATTGTTTGAGATATTGCGAGCTAATAAAGCACAGTTGGAAGTTATCCACAGGGAGGGGGATAACTTTAGAATTCAGCTAGAGAATTCAGCTAGAGTGGACGGCAGATGGGAAAATAGCGAAACAGATAACAGACATCAGTTAACAGATAAACTGCGAATTACTCTAGTGGGGGAAGTGTTGGAGAGTGGACAGGAGGTGGTGGTAGCTAAAGGTGGTATGGGCGGAAGGGGAAATACGGCGTTTAAGGGGCCAAGCAATACCACACCCAGAGAAGCAGAGGAAGGAACTAAGGGGGAAGAGAGGTGGCTGGTGTTGGAATTGAAGATGTTAGCGGATGTGGGGCTGGTGGGACTGCCTAATGTGGGCAAGAGCACGCTGCTGTCGGTGCTAACTAATGCGCGGCCCAAGATAGCGGATTATGAGTTTACGACGTTGGAGCCAAATTTGGGGGTGATGAAAATTGGGAATATCCCGCATCAGTCTGGCTCGTCACATCTCGCTAGATCTTTGCGGGATGACAAAGCCGCTCTAAAGAGTTTAGCGACTTTGTCAAGGGAACTGGTGATGGCAGATATCCCTGGTCTGATAGAGGGGGCGTCTGAGGGGAAAGGGCTGGGGGATGAATTCTTGCGGCATGTAGAGAGGTGTAGGGTATTGGTACATGTGGTGGCACCAAAATTAATAACCAATAACCAAGCACCAAACTCTAAACAAATTCAAAATATGAATGACCAAATATCAAAACAGATAGCTGCACAACTGATTAGAGATTATGAGACGGTGAGAGGGGAGCTAGAGGATTACCATCCTGATCTATTAAAGAAGCAGGAGATAGTGGTGGTGAATAAAATTGACTTGCTTTCGGCAAGTCAAATCTCAAATCTCAAATCTCAAATCTCAAAAGTGTTTGGAGAGAAAGGTATAAATAGTATCTTGTTTGTAAGTGCGGGGACACGGGAGGGGATAGGGGCCCTAGAAGATTTGCTGTGCAAATCTCAAGGGTAAAAGTTGGAGAAATGGTTGGTGGACGTTTTAGAATAGTAGTTAGATTAGTGGAGAGTTGAGTGAGCATGTGGTGGGTGATTTGGACAGCGGGGATATAATGGGGCGATGGGTAGCGATAAAGAGTGTCTGATTTATTTGTGGCGGGGCGTAGGCTTGAATTGGTGGAGGATCGTAAAAGTTGGTATGAGAGAGTAGTTAGGGTGTTACAAGATACAGGAGCGTTGGTGGAAGAGCTGAGATATGGGGGGACAAATTT
>Ga0210057_1004048_pt1 | contig 19785 bp, 17 predicted proteins | sample CryGeyCG2114_010_2_FD_183968 | JGI IMG/M metagenome (GOLD analysis project Ga0210057, IMG submission 183968) | Groundwater microbial communities from aquifer - Crystal Geyser CG10_big_fil_rev_8/21/14_0.10 (SPAdes) (version 2) | ecosystem: Environmental > Aquatic > Deep subsurface > Groundwater ...
AACAAAAATAGTAAAAATAACACAGTAAACAAAGGTGTTGTTTTCCGGTTTTTAAATAAAAAAACCAATACTAAAGTACTGTAAAGATAAAACGGTATGTTAAGTATGGTAAAAAATGGCTTCCATTCATTTATGTATAAATGAAGAGATGTGTTTGTTGTTTGTCGAATCATTTCTCCAAGCAAACGAAATCCATAGGGATTTATTCCTGTTAGTAATACCATTGTAAAAACTACCAAAATCCCAGTCCATATTTCTTTTATACACCTTGTTTTAAGGTATCTATCTAAGTAATAGAATAAAAAAAGAATCAACCCTAAGATAAAGCCCCCGTGCAAATTTAACCATAAAATAAATAGAGGTAATAAAATAAGAAACTTGTTTTTTTTATTTTCTCTCAATACAAAAATAAATAAAGAAAAGAAAAACCATGTCACAACCTGAATGCGAACCCCAAAAAACGGCAACATTATAAATGCACCAACAAGCAATAAAATATTGACAATCCCTACCTCTTTTTTTATCTGTAAATAAAGGGAAGAAATAGCAAAACAACTAAAAACAAATACTAAACCAAACATCCCAACATAAGAATAAATGCAACTAATAAGTATGTTTGACAACCATTCATGATCAATAATTGGATAGCTCGGCATTGTATAGGAGAAAGGATCGGTCTTAAGTATGCCAATTCTTCTCATTAGGTTTCCTGTTTGTAAATACCACCCAAAATCCGGATCAAGAAAAAAAAATCCTTTTAGAACAAACAATATGAAGATAATTAAAAAAACTAATAAATAGCCTTTATTTTTTATTTTTTTTTGAAGAAAGTATATCATCTTGAGAAGTGTATCAAAAACACTTGAAAAAACTGGTCGGGACGGCGAGACTTGAACACGTGGAAACGTTTAAAACTCTTGTACGTTTCCAGTGTAAACTCCGCGACCTTACGCTCCTTTGTACTTGAAAGTTGGGTCGGGACGGCGAGACTTGAACTCGCGACCTTACGCTCCCAAAGCGTACGTTCTAGCCATCTGAACTACGTCCCGACCCAACTTTCAATGTGTAAAGCGTTTATTCTGGCACTGTTTACAGTGTAAACCATCTGAACTACGTCCCGATAAAAACCACATTATACCATCTCTGCGACTTGTTTACCAAGCCTTACAGCAAAATTGGTGCCTCTATCATACGGATATGTCATTTCTAAATTCGCAATATATAAATTGTGCACAGGGGTTATTATTTCGGGTTTATTTTTAACAAACTCCTTATTAAAAATCGGTTGAGCATATAGCACTTTAAACAGGTGAGAATTTTGAATTGAGAATTTAGCATTAAGAATTCTTAAGTATTGCAGGTATTTGCTTATTACTTCTTCTTTTGGGGCTCGCATTCTCCAATTGTTTTCTTCAACATAGTTGGCAACATAAGAAATGTGATTGTTTCCATAATGTTTTTTATCAATAAAATTGGTGTGCTGAACAATACACATGATAGGTATGTTTTTATCACAAATGCTCAACCAATATACCTTGTTAAGAATGGGGGTATTTGTTTCTAAAATTAAATTAACTGCAGATAAATAAATAATTTTTTTTAGTCTTTCAATGTAGCCACGATCAAAAAGGCTCTCCCCTATTTTAACTAAAATCGGTGTTGGAAGTGTAGAAATAACTACATCAAATTCTTTTTTTTGAAATCTATTAGAAATGGCTCCAACCTCAGAATAATAAATTGTAAATGTTCCCCTGTGTTTATCTATTCGTGTAACAGAACAATTGTTTTTTATATCAGCGCCTCGTGAAATAGTTTGTTTAACAATATGGTTTATAAAGTTTTGAAATCCCCCAGTGGGATAACCTAAGTTTTTACTCCTTTTTTTAATACGGGCCCAAATAAATGAGGCAACAATTTTTTCCGCATATTTACCGAACTTTTTCCGAAAAAGCTCTTCCCACAAGATAATCCAAGCTTGATCTCCCATTGTCTCTTTAAGAAATTTAGATGCCGTTTTCTTTTCGTAATATGAAAAAAAGGGGCTTATTTTTAAAAAAGCTATTACGATACCCGCTCTCAGTTTCTCAGGAACACTTAACAACGGAAAATTCAATAAATCTTGCGGTGTATCTACGGGAAATGTGCGGGAATTATAGAGAGAAGACGTTTGAGGCGAGGTAAAAAAGAATTCATCAAATCCAATTTTTTTGGAAAATTGTAAAATATCATTATCATTTGAAAAAATATGGTGATATGTCCGCTCTAAATGCCAATTCCAATTGTTTGTCAAAAACCCGGAGGCCAACCCCCCACACAAATTCTCTCTCTCAAAAATTGTTACCTCGTGACCTTTTTGTGTAAGATAAAACGCAGATGTTAATCCTGTTATTCCTCCTCCAATAATTGCAATTTTCATAAATTTAACGCATTTTTACCGCATTATTACCGATTGTACTGTTGAATGAATCCACTAATTGTTATTTGCGACCTCTGAGACAATAGATTCAAAAAATAAGGTAAGAGGTATTGCGAGTAAAATGCCCAAAATACCCCCTACGCGGCCACCAACGATAAGGGCAATAAGGGTAACGATTGGGTTTATACCCACAGCCTTCCTCATAATGTAGGGAACAATAAGATTGTTTTCTAACTGCTGAACAATAAAATATAATGCTATCGTTGAAAAACCCAAAAAGTATGACTGAGTTATTGCGATGAAAAAAGCAGGAATGGTCGATAAAACAGGTCCTAAATTAGGAATAACCTCCAGAAGCCCCGCAATAATGGCAAGGGGGAGAGCGTACCTAACTCCAATAAGATTGAGTCCAACAAACGTCATGCAGCCAATTACCGTCATTAAAAGTAACTCTCCCCACAACCACGCACTCATTCTTTTCTCGATGCGATCAAAAAGCGTTACCACTCTTCTTGTTTTTGTCTCGTTAAAAAAACGTATGACAATTTTTTCTACTACGTCCTTTTCTGCGGTGAAATAAAAACTAAAGAAAACAGTGCCAACAAGAAACATTGCGTTTGATACTATGCTCTTTATTATAGTAAGCGCTTGATTTGTTACCCCAGGAATATATTGGGTTAAAGACTGAAGATTAAGAAGTGAAAGAATGGGAGAGTTGATGTGACGGAACATTAACGGGGCATATTTGACAAACAACGACACCTCTTGAGAGAGGGGGGGAATGATCCATGAAAGAAGAAATCCAAAAAAAACAAAGAGAAAAACAAAAACTAAAAAGGTGGTTAATTTTCTAGGTATTCCTTTTTTTTCAAAATAGGCGACAGGTGGTTTTACAGCGCTCATTATTATAAAAGCAATAAAAAGGGAAAACAAAAGGTCTCGAACCACCCAAAAAAGAAACAATAGTAAAATAAAAAAAACAGTGAAAATTATTGTTTTTGCCGACACCTCAACCCTATAAAGTTTATTTCTTTCCATTCTTCTTTATCATATCAACTAAGCTAGCCCTTCGCAAGCGAAAAAGCAAATACCCGAGCGACACCTTTTTTTTTCAAAACACGAGCAAGTTCTTTTATAGTGCTTCCCGTTGTTATTACGTCGTCAACAAGAATAAGCGAGTGGGGGATTGATCTGGTAAATAAATTAGGCTCAAAAGCACCTTTTATATTATATAATCTTTCTTGGGAGTGGGACAACTCCGCTTGTGGCCTTGTATTTTTTTTTCTTTTTACTACCCCCACTATCTTTATGTCAAAAAAACAGGAAAGATATCTACTTATAATGTCAGATTGATTAAATCCTCTATTTTTTTCTTTTTGGGGATGAAGAGGAACTGGCTGAAGACATACCTTGCCAAAGTTTTTTTTATAAAAACTCAGGGGCATAATAGCTTCTTTTAATAAAACGGGTAAAATCTCTCTTGTAGAATCTGTTATTAAGGAATATTTAATTTTTTTAATTATTTTTTTAAGACCACTGTTGTAATAGTAAAGCGAAACGCACCCGTCGATTCCCCAAGGTTTTTGACAATGGGGGTGCGTTTGCCCAAAGGGGCTTTTTTTTTGACAATAAAAACATCGCTGGTCCGCCAATACAAGACCGGCCTCACATCCCAAACATAAATATGAACCTATAGATCCACACCCAAAACAAAAGCGGGGAAATAACAGGTCTTCAACGATCATATTGTATGGTATCATTTTTCCACTTGAAAATTAATGTTTAAATGTTTATTATTTGTGGATAAGTTATACACATTAGTTAATTAGCCACATGTTGCATTCTGTTTGGAACGAGTTTTTAGAATACTTTAAAAAAAATAGCGGGGAAACTCCAGTTGTGTTTGATTTGCTTCGACTAACAGAGCTTGAAAACCTTACCGAAACAGAAATTGGGGTTTTATGTTCAGACAATGGCGCCAAGTTTTATTTAGAAAGAAAAAGAGACGATGTCGAAAAAATTATCTCTTCTTACTTCAAAAAAAAACTTACAGTTAAAATTGTCGTTAAGCAAAAACAAAGAAAAAAAGAAACGCCACTATTGTCTTTTCAACCAACACAGGAAGACGTTTTTGCACGGGCAGGTCTTTATCCAAAATACCGCTTCGAAAATTTTGCAGTATCACAGACAAACAACGTTGCCTTTGCAGCGGCCCAAGCTGTTTCTCAAAATCCCGGACGCTCATACAACCCCCTCTTTCTCTATGGAGGGGTTGGGGTAGGAAAAACCCATCTTGCTCAATCTGTCGCAAGACTTATGCTCGAAAAGGGTAGGGATAAAAAAGTTCTTTTTTGTCCAGGAGACAGATTTACAAATGAATTAATCGAATCAATCCAAGATAAAAGCACGATACGATTTCGAAAAAAATATCGATACCTAGATATGTTTATTGTTGATGACATCCAGTTTATCGCCGGAAAACAAACGGTTCAAGAGGAGTTTTTTCACACCTTTAACTCGATGGTCGCTGCAGGAAGCCAGGTTATCCTTACCTCTGATCGACACCCAAGTAGTATAAAAAATCTTGAAGATCGATTAAGGTCTCGTTTTTCGGGAGGGCTCATTGTTGATATTCAACCACCCGATTTTGAACTTCGAACCGCCATACTTCTCATAAAGGCAAAAGAAAAAAATATTGAAATTGATATGGAGGCGGCAAAAATCATATCTGAACAAATAGCAGACTCAAGAGCGCTAGAGGGCACTCTTTTATCAATATATGCAAAAACGCTCGGTCTAAAAGAACGCATTGACATTGAAGCTGTTGAGCTTTTTTTTCAGGACTCGTCGGAGAAAAAAAATAAGAAAATAACACCTCAAGATGTTATCCGCGCAACCTGCTCTCTTTATAACGTCCGATCTTCACATATTAAGAGCCCCTCTCGTTCAAACAACGTTGCTCTCCCTCGTCAAATAATAATGTATATATTAAGAAAAGAGCTTAAGATTAACCTGGAGCAAATAGCTCATATGTTAAAAAGAAAAGACCACACAACGGTAATGCATGGTTGTGAAAAAATATCCAACATGATGATAAAAAATCAATCGTTTAAAACGGAGGTTGATAGAATAATCAATTCGTTAGCTTCATCGACATAGGATACACACGATATAAACAGTGATTTTATCAATTTTGGATGGTGTTGAAAATATAAAACCAATCCTATACACTTATACACACTTACTACTACTACTATTATTAATATACTAAATATGAAAATATCAATTAAAAAAAGCTTGTTTTTAGAAAAAATTACTATCGCAACAAGATTTACTTCTCACAAAATCGGAACACCTCAAGCGCTTCAGGGAATATATATAAAATGTGAAAGAGAAAAAATGGACATATATTCAACCAACCTCTCCTATTATTACCACACATCTCTGCCAATTAATACTACAGGAACCGCCTCGATCCTTATTGAACCAAAAAAACTTTCAGAGTTTCTAAATCTTTTAGAGCAAGAAGAGCTCTCTATTGACATAGAAGAAAAGCAAATTGTTGTTATTCAGGGGAAAACAAGAGGAGCGTTTTCTCTTTTCCAAGCCAGTGATTTTCCACTTCCTCCGAAGATAGATCAAAAAGAAAGCAAGGTTGAAGCGGAACTTTTTAAAAAAAACCTACCGCTTGTTTTATTTTCTTCATCAAAAGATGACTCCAGACCCGTTCTAAGCGGTGTTAACTTTATTAAATCCGACGAAGGATTACTCGTGGTTTCAACGGATGGATTTAGACTTTCTCTATTGAGGTTAGATAGTAAAGAACCTATTAAAAACATGTTGATTCCCGCAGAGTTTCTTTACGAGGTATCCCACTATGTACAGGGGGAGATGGCCGTTGGCTTTACATTTTCTGAGGAAGAGAAAATCATCCTTTTTTCCGTTGGAGAAAATCAATTTTACTCACGTTTAATAGACGGTGAATTCCCCCCCTTTGAAAAAGTAATTCCTACAGAAGCTAGAACCACGGTTGATGTTGAAGCACAGGAATTACTAAGAAGCATTAAGCTTATTGCGGTTTTTGCCCGAGATCAATCAAACATTATTATGTGCAATTTTAAAAAAGACGGTCTTTGGATAAGTCCGAAACTAACCACAGGGAACGAAAACAGTACTCAGATCGATATAGACATTAATGGCGAGGAGCAGAGAGTGGCCTTTAATTATAAATTTTTACTTGATTTTCTCAACATAATTAAAGAAGAAAAAATTCGTATTGAAATTCTTCGTCCAGATGCTCCGGTTGTATTTAAAATTATTAAAAACGAAGCCTTTACACACATCATAATGCCCGTTAGGATTCAAGAGTGATTATAATTCTCCCAATTTTTCTTTTTTTGTTACCTCTTCCTTAACCATGTTTAAAAAACGTTCTGTTGAGGAAAGTCTACGATGGCCGACGATTTTTGCAATATATTCGAGGGATGCGCCATTAAGAAGTTGTTGTGCAATAAATGTATTTCTCAGATCATTTACCGTTGCTTTTTCAATCTCTACTTCACGGAAGCACCTATTGATAATTTGTCTAATATTACGGATTAAAATAGGCTTCCCACTTCTGGTAATAAAAAGATGGGGGTCTTTTGCTTCCGAGTCCCTCACCTTAATATATTCACCAAGAGCCTTTTTCGCTGATTTATTGAGGGGAATTTCTCGAGCAGGATTTTTACCATAAGGTCGGATCAAAAACGTATTGTCTTTAATATCCTCAAGGCACATGCTTGCAAGTTCCCCGATTTTTACCCCCGTTTGAAGAAGTGTTTCGATAAGGGCATAGGTGCGCGCATCGTCTTTGGCAAAGTCTCTTAGTGCGTGATACTCGAGCTTACTAAGTATCCGGGGCGCAGATTGAGTGTATTTTGGATGGGACACGTCAAGGGACGGATTATGGTTGATGGTAAGGCTATTCTTTAAAAAACGAAAAAAAGTTCTTACAGAATTCAGCTTACGTGAAGCAGACTTTTTTGTATAATTATCTTTTAGTAGTTTATTTATAAACCCCTCGACATCTTCCTTTTTTACCTCGCGAATGTCGGTTTTTTCATTTGAAGATAGATATCCAACAAACTGTTCAAGGTCTTTTTTATATGCAACCGTAGTAAAATTGGATTTTCCCGTGTTCTTGAGGTGTGTAATAAAGTCTTGAATTAGTGTCCTAGGTATGAATTGTTCCATAACATCCTATAATATAGCACACTATTCTAAGGAATGCAAGTGGACTTATTTTAGTATTTTTCAAAGAAAACATTGCTCTTTTCTACTCCTAAAGAAAAAAGGTATGTTTTAAGAGAGTCAACAACTGTTCGTGAGCCACAAACATAGTATTCAAATTGATTTTTTCCTTGACCCTTAAGGGTTGGACCTAGATAAAGTTCCATAACCACATTGATTCTTCCTGGAAAAAAAACAACCTCATTTTGAGCCTGTTTTAGAGTTTCCAGGGTTTCCCTTGATAGACATATATAATAGTCAAAAAGTGGGTTATTTTCCCTTATTTCCTTAAAATAATCTAAAAACCCCGCGTCTTCAATTGTTGGAACGCCCCAGAAAAGAGAACACCTCATACTCTTATAGGTTGAAAGAAAACTTCGAATAGGGGCAAGCCCTGTTCCCGTTGCAAGAAAAACTTTATGGGTCGGACTTTCTTGAAGGGAAAACAAGCCGGCGGGCCCAGACAGCGTGATGGTTTTACCAGGAAGAAGTTCTGACAAATAAACAGAGCCGATTCCACCCTCAACACGCTTAACAAGGAGGTTAAACATTGATGTATCAAGCGGAGAACTTGCAATAGAGTAGAGCCTTTTGACAGCTCCCTGGGCTGTTGGGATTGTGGCTACGACATATTGTCCAGCCTTAAAATCAAGAGCATACTGTTTTCCATTCTCAAAGGTTAAAAAGAAAACTCCCGGAGAAATCTCCCTTTTATCTAATAATAAAGCGTTGAATGTTGTCATAGTTTTGATCGTTGAGTAACCTCTGCTTCAATTAATTCCTTTGGTTTTCCGTATTTAAGGCGAGACAGTTGAACGATCGCTTCAGCAATTTTATCATTAGCTTCGCCCTTGAGCTTGCCTATATCTTTGGTCATATCGATAGAGAAGGGCGGAACAGGTTCATTTCTTACAATTGTTTTCATATAGGCATGAAAACGCTCAATATTAATAAGGTCAGACTCTCCAAAAACCGGTTGAAATTCGCGTTGAATATATGATGCATCGGTTACTCCAACGCGAAAAGCTATCATTGTTCCTACGTTTCCAAAAACAGCATTTTTTACCTCCTCGTCCATTTGTCCGATAAATTGATTTGCAACCGTAAGCCCCAGGTGATATTTTCTTGCCTCAGACAGAATTACAGCAAAATCAGGCGTAGCAAAGTTTTGGAACTCATCAACATAAAGATAAAAGTCCCGACGATCATCCTCAGGAATTTCTTGACGGCTCATGGCAGACATTAAGATTTTTGGAATGATAACAAGACCTAGGAAGCTTGAGTTTTCTTCGCCTAGCTTTCCCTTTGAAAGATTAATAAGAAGAATTTTCCCCGTATCCATTACCTTTCTAAAGTCAAAAGACGACTTTGATTGTCCAATAATGTTTCGTATTGTTTTATTTGTGACAAACCTGCCAAACTTTGAAACAATATAGTCTAGCACCTCGGATTTGTGAAAGTCGGATGTTTGAGCTATTTGATCTGTCCAGTATCGGCGGACAATGGGGTCTTGCACTTTTGGAAGAAGCTCTTGTACATATTTTTGATCAGTAAGCACCCGGACTATTTCAACAAATGTTGCTCCAGGCTCACACATAATGGTAAGCATGGCATTTCGAACGGCGTGTTCAAAGCGGGGGCCAATAATGCCGGTTCGTTGCGGATCGTATAGTTTATACATAAGATTGATGATCGCTGTTGTTATAAAATGTTTTTCTTCTTCTGTTTTAGCCTCAAGAAGATTGAGCCCCATTGGTCTTTCTGTGTCAGAGGGGTCAAAATAAATGACGTCTTCAGCCCGTTCGGGCGGTATAAATTTGAGAGTGTTGGTAATTAAATCGCCGTGTGGATCAATAACACAGACCCCATACCCCGCCTTAATATCTTGCTTAATCATTTCCTTAAGTAGTTCAGACTTTCCCACGCCTGTTTTTCCAATAATATATGTGTGTCTCATGCGGTCAACAGGATTAATATTAATGGATCTTTTTGTTCCGCGATAATATCCAAAACCCATAAATGTGCCACCCGAACTTGGTACATCTGCCGCAACAGGGGCAGTTTTAGCCTTTAACCATTGAATATGGGGTGTTTCTATCGTCTTGTTTGGAAGATGGAACATCGTTGCCAACTCATCCGTTGAGAATACCGAAATGGAGCGGAAAAATCGAGGCTCAAATACAGGAAAAAATTTGTATATGAAATTTATCATAAAACCACTTTTAAACCATATGTGCGGTTTTTTTAGCGAATTGAGATCTGAGTTCATTTGAGAAAAGGCCGAGGAGATGTTACGAAGATGTATTCCTGCAATGTCTTTTGTTTTTGAGGAAACCACATAACGTATTGTTGTTTCAAATCCAGGCCGAGAACACTTATCGTCAATTTTTTCAAGAATTTTTGGATCTGTTTTAAAGGTGGCTTTTTCTGGGTTGGCCTCGTTTTTTTTAGTTGATGAAACATATGATTTTCCCTGTTTTTTCCACTTTCCCTTTGAGGGTCGAATGAGAATTTGAAGAATTGCGCCGTCATCGTCGCCTATCTTGGATAGTGCAGAAGTTATGGATGCAAGCGGGTCGGTTGGAAGGTCTCGATATGTTTTAATAGGCAGGTATTGTTCATCTTTTTGTACAAGAGCCCCAAACACAACCTTACCGTCCTCGACAAAAATGTTGGGTTCATCTGTTTTTTTAATGTCTGCGGTTGGGTAATAAGCGTAAATTGTTTTTTCGACGAGATCAACTATTTTTGAAGGAACCGAGACATAGAAACGTATATCAGACCTTTTTCCTACAATCTCAAACGCGATAGTGTCATCAACATCTAAGAAAGAAAAAAAACCACTTTTACCCAAGGAGGTAAAAGATGCAAACATCTGTTCTGCCGCATCAATTTTTATTTCATTTTCCTTTTGAAGTCGCAACTCCAGCGTTATCATTTCAAGAGACATCTGCTCTCTTTTTTTTATTCGAAAATACAGGACAATGAGATAAATAAAAATAAAAGTAAATGTTCCAGCCACAAGCGAAGCAATAAGAGCTATCCCAAGATTAATTGCCCTTTCAAGCATTGAGGGAAACATCGTATTTATCTCCATAAAAAAAGTATATACTATATATATGTCTTGGTACAATCGATTTCATCATGCAAAGCAAAAGATACAAATAGGAGGTTGGATAATGATATATTTTATTCTGTCTGCCATTTTGCTATATAATGTGGTTTTGTCTCAAATAATTTCACCCCTCTATGGCAAATTTATTCAAAATGAAAAAAACTCAGTTGGGCCAATTTTGAAGTCTATTCAGTCGCGCCCCGAATTTAATAAACTATATTTGATATATAAAAACAAGTACGGGGTAAAAATAGAGTATGAGGTGTTTTCAGAGAAAAAAAAGGATGAACTTTTTGTATCCGATCTAGAAAAAATATTAGAACAAAATCTTCAGTCAAGAGACGTGAATTACAACCTCTCGCAGGTTTTGAAAAAAACAGGCGGTGATGGGGTCAGATATTTAATTCACGCAAAACAAATTGACCCAGAGATTAATTGATATAAATTACAAAAATTTAAAATTTTAGATTTGCTTGTCCTGAGTTTACGAAGGAAGTTTTGAAATTTTAACAATATGTTAAAACAAGCCCACGTGTATATAAAAGGTGACGTAATAGGGGTTGGGTTTCGTGCCTGGACAAAAATCCAAGCAAAGTTTATTCCAGTAACAGGATGGGTTCGAAACAATTTTGAAAATCCCCATATTTTTGGAAAGTCGGGGGGGGTTGAGGCTATTTTTCAGGGAGAACCTGAAAAAATTGAGGAAATGCTGCAAAAAATTAAAGCAGGTCCTTCTGTCTCGCGCGTTGATGACGTTGAGATTTTTTGGCAAGAACCAAAAGAAATTTTTGAGAAATTTGAAATAAGAAAGTAGCAAGTCTATTAATCTTTCGGAAAAGGCAACCCTCTTTTAATAAATAAAGGCCTTAACCCTTCCTTAAAAATGTTTGATTTCGACCGCAGAGTTAGAATGCTTGTGGCTTCTTATAGATCTGTGGTTGAAATCGTTTTCCCAGCAATCCTTCTTTGTTCAATAGTTTCAGCCCATCCGAGTTTATTTTTCCACAAACACAAGACTTCTCTATCACCTTCTTTAAACTCAAAATTATGGACTCTAACAGGTTCATCGTTAACTAGTATAAGCATTGTGTTTGTTTTTATTCCATTACGTTGGCTAAATTGATCAAAATATTGTGTCCCCATAAGGACAACATGTTTCTTATATAGGGTAAGAGGATCAACGTTTGGTTTGGGAAGCCATCCTCTATAAAATCTTTGTAGAGCAACCCAACGTCTAATAGGAAGAGGGAGTAGGCTCATAATTTTTTTATCCAACCTTTTTAGTTCTGGGGCAGGTGGTATAATTTGGCGCACAGACCAACCAATCTGATCTCCTGCAAAATCTCTTTCTGAGTTTTCGTTTGCCATTTTATTTGTGTTTAATTCTGTTTCTAAAAGTGGACCCATGGGGAATCGAACCCCGATCTAGCGCATGCCATGCGCTCATTTTACCATTAAACTATGGGCCCAACACCTTATTTATTATCTCTTTTGCAACCAGCCCTAACTCCAACTGTATCTCTGTATTAAAATAATGGATTGTGCACACTCCCATGTAGTTTTTCTTTTTCGTTGGTTTCTCTTTTGTTCTTTGATCAACGTAGGTTGGATAAAACTGTGTGGGCTTTATTTTTGTTATATTTTTCCAGAAACGTTCTAGTTTTATTTTGTTCTGATCAAACCTGCATTGAATCCTAACTCTAAATTTGCTACTTTGTATATTATAACAACTCTTAAGGAGGGTTAAATAGAATCGAATAATTTTCGGATCAGAGCTTCCCAAGCTTAACATCCTACTGCTCTCATATTTTCCTCCCTCGGCCAAATAAAGAATACAAAGCATTATTTTCTTAGTTTGTTCATTTATACAACCCAACAAAGGAACATTTTTTTCAACCAAATCAGATCTTCGCTTTTCTTGTTTTTCTCTAAGGGTAACAATGGCCATCTTTCTAATTTTCTTTAAATGATTTATATTTGCTTTTCGAACGCGTCGGTTATAACTTTCCTTCATTTTGATATCCTTACACCAATAAGAAAGAGTTGGTTTTGGGATTCTAAACCCAAGAGTTTGTTGGATTTCTGTGTATGTATTTCCAGCCAGTCGCAATGTTTGTATTTTTTGTCTGACATCTTTTGTTAACACTTAAAAATTATACTACAGACAATATAAGAGAACAATATAATATTTGCTGTTCAAATTACTAAAAATTGAATGTTGAGATAAACAACCTTTACCCCACAAAATATCCCTGAATAAAAAATCCTAACAGAATTATATGCAGTATCAAAAATGTGCCAAGAAATGCAACTTTTGTTGTTTTATTTTTTATTTGTCCTAAAAATATAAAAGCAGAAATAGACATGAGAGCATATCGGGGAATTGAGGAAAAGGTGCCGGTAAAGGTGGGGAGAACAAGGTTGATAAATGAAAAGACATTGAGGGAGAGAAGGTAAAAAAAGCGATTAGCGATTGGTGATTGGCGATTGGTTTTGTATGTTCTAATAATGTTATAAAAATCAAGACATAGAATGATTAATATAAAAGTAAAAAAGATCACTTCGATCAAAGAAATAAAATATTGGAAATTCCACTGTGCGGTAAACAATATTTTAAAATACCGATAATATACCTGAGGTAATAAGATTAAATGAGTTGATCTGTTAGCGCCAAATACGGGCTGTGCATTAAAAAAGAAGAGTGGGTCTTTAACTGTTCTCCATAAATAAATCATATAAGCTCCCAAACCAAGAAGCGGTGAAATAATTGTTATGTAATAAACTTTAAAATCAAATTTAATCTTTTTTAATTTCCAATAACCAATTGTCCTCAAGTTGATAAAGTGAAACAAAAAAGGAATGAGTAAAAATATTCCGACAAAGCGGGTAGCTGATGCGAGAATAGCAAAAAGTGAAGCGGCCCAATAGTTTTTTTTGTGTAAAAATAATAATGACCCAATAAATAATAGAAAAAATAATCCTTCGGTGTAAACCGCACCGAAAAAAAATGAGGTAGGAAAAAGAAGAAGAAATAAAATAATCCATTTAGCGCTAGTTTTTTCTTTTGGAAAAAGGAGTAAAAGAAATTTATTAAATAGAAAAAGACCTATTAAAAATGAAAGGTTAGAAACAAACAAGGAGGCAATAAGATTATTGTGAAGCCTTGCTGAATAGAGCATGGGAAAAAGCACTGAGGCCGCCCTAACGATGAGAAAATAGAGGGGAAAATATGCCTGAGTATACGTGTTATATCCCTCTCTTACCAATGTTAAATATTGAGTGCCATCAAAATTTGCAAAAGAGGAGAGAAACACAGGAAGTTTGTAGTCAGCGAGCAACTCTTTGTATGGGAAAAAACCAAGAAAGGGAATAAGGTGGGGGGTAATAAGGGAAGTAAGGATATCGATTGTTCTCCATACAATAAATGAAATAAAAATAAACATGTACCAATTTTATCAAATTTGAAATAGATATAGTTTTATATATTTTATACTGTTGCGTTTTTTACATATACAATGTATATTTCAATATGGAAAGGATAAAACGGAAACGGTTTATTAATTGAAATTTATACCCGCGTAAAGCGCGGGATTTTTTGTTATGAGTGGAGAGATTATTCATCGTAACCAAATACCCGGGTACAGTGTTTTTCATCTTCAAAACAGATTAGTACTTGTTACAACGAGCCCTGAACGACGAGCATTGGCTAATCAACAATACACACCTTTTGCTCCTGTTGAGATTTGGGGAAAATCCGTTGTTTCAGAAGGGGTACATCCTGCAGTTTTTCAAATGGATTCTTCCACAGACCCCCCTTTTGTTGTTAAAGCGGCGATGAATAAACTAGAGTGCGGAGTGCGAATGTTGGATCTACTACATAAAAAAGGTTTTCCTAAAAGCAAAGGTTTGGTTTTTGTTGATAGCGCGTGGGTGTTGACATCAGCTAAAAAGGAGGGAAGGTTAACTGTTTTTTCAAAACATAACGAAAGACCTGTTGCAATAGATCAAATAGTAGACGCATTACTTGAGGGCGCGAACAATCACGAAAGGCTCTGTTCTGAAGCCGCAATTGCCTGTTTTAAACAAGGAGCAGAGCCTACAATATATTTGTCAAGACTTTCTGTGGGATGGGTTTCAAAAAGCGTTGGATTAAGGAGTAGGGGTAAGCTTAGAAACCTAATAAGGCAGGGGCCGGGTGTTACAATAGAAGCATTGTTGGGTATAAGTAACTTGCTTATACCCAGAGAAGGACCTCGATATAAGTATGAAATTCAAAGGCTTTCAGGAGGCCCACTTCATGGAAACGAAGCTCAACTATGGGGAAGGCTATTTATGTCTAATGCTCCAACAACAACTTTGCGACAACTTGCAGTTGGAATGATTCCTAAAGACATTTCAATGGGTTCCCCTTATTCAAACTCTCAGACTTTCTAAAAATTCACACATTGCCGCAGCTGCGCGAATGGGTTTACCTCCTGGCTCAGGTGGATTTAATAATATAACATCTGCAACAGATGGGGCCATTGCAAGATCATGAATCGCCCGTTTTAACCTCCATCTTATCGTGTCTTCCCATCCTCTTTTATCGGCTAGTCTTTGAAAATATTGTCGAGGGGGCATGTTTGGTAAAACAAATAATGAAACAAAAGGAGTCTCTGGATAGTGTTCTGCAAACCACCCTCTCATCACAATGCTTCCGTTGACATCACCTCTCCAAACAACAAAAGGACTTTTTTCTAACAGCGCAGCCTCAACGCTTGCAGTTGGTGTTCCATACGTGAAACCTCCCTGAATCACGGTTTCAATAAACTGCCCAGCTGCAATCATCTGCTCAATTTCTTCTGCCGAGCAAAAGATGTACTCGCTCGTTAAACCCTCTCGTCTTACAACAGAATCTCTTAGTCGATTTGTTACTGTTAATATTCTTGTAATTCCTTCGAACATACGATAACTAGCTGTTTTTAATACCTCATCTTTCCCAGCCGTAGAGGGCCCCATAAGAGTAAAAACAGCTTTTGGACACTTTCCTGGTAATGGTTTCTTATTATTGCAAAAGATTAATTCGCCCACTTGAGTAAAGCTACCATAACCGGGAAATATGTTCCTTAATGATATTGGTGTCATAGGTCGCCCATCCCTGAGTAAATGAAAAAAAGGCCTTGCTTCTGGAGACCGAACAAAATCGGTTAATAAATGTTTATAGGTTGGTATTTTACTTAAAAGTTCTGATGTCATTAGATATGTATTATAACATGGTATAATGTATATTACAATTAACTATGGGTTTGATAGAAGCTCTTAGAACGCTTAATCTATAATAATATTTAATTATTTTTGTTATAATTATAGGATATGTTACCCGATTACTTTCGGAGACCAGAGTCCTTAACAATTACTAAACTAGACCAGAGAGAAATTGGTGCATTTAGGATTGCGTTAGAAGACTTATTAAACACAATACCTCAGGGCCCAATAATCGACTGTTTTACCGGCGCATGCGGTCTATATTTATATCCTGATGATTTACGTAAACGAGTTATAGGAGTTGACAGTTCAAGTTTTCAGTTAAGAGAACTTCGATCACAGTTATTAACAACGGAAACGTATTCGCCAAAAATAATTGAGGCTTATTGTGATAATTTACCATTTGTAAATGAATCAGCTGCTGCTGCCGTAGCGGTAAGAGGTGTTCGTTATTTAAATTGGGCTGAAAATCGATCTTTTACCGCAGAAGCACAAAGAATCTTGCGACCGGATGGACTATTAGTAATACTTGATTACCCAACTGTTGATTTAGACGGTGCTTTTGATCTGCCAGACATCAGAAATCTAGAGAAGATTTATTTTGATCCAACCAAATGGGGAGAGATGGCAAGAGAACTAGGTTTTAGAGACATTGTTGCTCTATATAATTATTTACCCGAGATGAGAATTAACCTAGTAACTGCAAGGAAATAATTCAACCAATGAAGAAGAAGGGAGCGCTTGTTTCTTACCCAACAACTGTCTCGTTACTGGAACGGATATTTTTCTTCCTCAAGCAACGCCCGCAATTAAACAATATTTTTTAGACCTCAAGAATTTAGATAGAAGAGTTAGGTTTATCTCAGGCGTATTGGGAACGAATGCCGAAAACGACGCAGGACTGTACTGTTTAACACAGGAGCGGAGAAAATATGAGTGAGTACGTGTTGTTTTATTACTTTTCTTGATCTTTTTTAGAAGTTCGGAGTGGTCTAAATTGGACAAACCACATTTGAGACTCTTCACCCAGCTCATCAGGTCCAATGCACCACTCCATATCAGGATATTCTCCAGTACTTTGGCGAGCCGTTCTTGCCGATACAAACAATCTTTTTGCCTCTTCTTCAGTGAGAAGTGTTGCTTCTCTGGTGGTTAGTACGGAAAGTTGTTGACTCACGCCATTTTCTAGTGTGCGAGATAATATTTCGCCCGTGGTAGAATCAAATATTACCGTTAAGGTTCTGCCTCTATTATCACCGCCAACAACACCTCCAACGCCATCTTGAGCTTGGATAGTGACAAGATTTGTTGATTTTGTAATCGTATCCATATGAAAAATAGTTCCCGACACTTCAGCTTCAATCTGTTGCATCACGAGTACAGGCATGATGAGACCCGCCAATACAGCTCGTCCTTCGTCTGGTGGTAGAGTACAAATAAAATCGGCAAATTCATCACTAAATGGTGAGCGCATTACCTCAAGAACGGCGTCCTTCAATGACATTTCAAAACCTGAAGAAATAGCGTTTTCATTTAAGCGGACATTTGGGATTGTTAAAAAAGCCCCGGTTAACGATTTCTCTGTTAAATCTTCTACCAGAGCGGTTGAGCGGCTAATTAAATGTTTATCAGCTGCACCATTGAAGTTTTCTCGAATTAAATTAACAGAACGCATCCATTCTTTATTTGGTAAGGCTTGTAAGCCTTCTTTGATTTGTCGAAACCTTTCTTTTAAGTATGGTTTAAGATCTTGTTTTGTTGGTAAATCTGTCAACAATAAATCCCAAACCGAACTTAGTCTGTTTTCTTTTAAGGTTGCATGAAAAAAATCACTTGTTAAAACTATAGCTTTAGGTACTTTTTCACCTTGTGCAATAAGTATTTGAAGTCCTTCCGCCTTATTACCAACTTTTTTTACCAACAATCGGTTAGGCCATTCTGCAATACAAACAGCATATTTATTACCAGCTCTTGTTAGGTTGGTTACTTGATGATCAACTCCATTAGTCCAAATAGAGACAACATCATCAACTTTGTATTTTTTTCCCTTGATAATTGGATAACCGCGCATTCCATATTCAGTTGCCAAAACTTTAAAAGCATGTTCTGTTTTACTTCCGGGGTAAAGAAAAACAACCTCAAAAGGCCTTTCTCCAGGTTGTTGATATTTTTGTTTTTCTAATTGAATCTCCCTTATACGAATCAAAACTTGAGATAGAAGATTTGGACTGGTAGTTATTTTAGAGTCTAATATAACCATTGTTTCTAAATCTTTAGAAACAGCTCTCCTTTTTAACTTACATTTTAAAGCTCCAATATCTTCTAACGTTTTAATTTGAGCGATTACTTGTCCTTTTATTGTTGTTGGCTTTCTTTTTTCCGGTATTTCAAAGGGAAGTGTCTCATTAATATATGGAGCAATCCCTCCATCTCTGGTTATACCTGCAGAGAATTCAATTCTTTGAGGTTGTCCAGTATATGTTCCTAAGGTATCAGCAACAATAGCCAATCTTAATGCATCAAAATCATGCAAAGGATTGAAGTGCATTTGCATTTCGGTAGGTAATAAAACCTTACTAAGACCTTCACTATTTTCACCTCTATCTAAATACATGTGTGTTTTTGGAAAAATACGGCGTTCAATTATTTGAGGGCCAGAACCATTAATCTGTATGATAATATAGTCAGATTGTTCAATAGTAACCGATCGGCTATCTCCCGGAAGACATTGAATAAGGTAGGTTCTATTACCTAAAGGGGTTACATCGCCACCAAAAGGTATACTGGGTCCAATAAGTTTATCCCCCTCTATAATTACATCAGGAGGATCAGTAAACTCTTGAAGATTAAGACTAACCTCAACATTTGTACGGGTGTTCCACCCTTGTTCGATCGCAAATGCAAAATGTTGTTTAATTGCACCAATAACACTTTCACAATCTTGCATTGCATTATATCTATTTCCAGGAGGATCGGGATTTTCAGGAGTCCAGAAAGCCCTTCTAACAGACAATTTTCCAGTAGCTGAATTCGCAAGACGTTGATTAATGAGTTTGATTAAAGGTGCTTCAATATCTTCAGGAAATGAATGATCATTCGCGATATGGGTTCGGAATAATTTGTCTGTTAATGCGGTAACCTCAGGTATGACAAAATCTGCACGATATTGGCGTTGCATAATTGGTCTTATGGCTGTTAAGTTTTGGAATCCAATTAATCGGGGAGACATCCCTTGATAATATTCTACAGGTAAAGCTAAACCTTGCTGGTGCAAGTATTCGGACGCCGAACTAGATTCAAGAAATTTATGTTCAGCAGCTGACATAAAAAGTATAATATGTTCCCATATGTAATATATTTACAAAAATATATCTTTGTAAATATTATTACAGGTTATTATAACATAAAAATAGTAGAAAATCTTAGATGTTGTAAACTATTGAACAACATTAATAAAAGAAGCAAATAGAGCCAGATATAATTCGTTGATTATTAGTTGTTAACTGCTACCAAGAACTAAATACAAGCGCTATAGAGAAACCCACTAGAAATCTATAGAGAAACCCACTAGAAATCTACAAGTATTTACTTAAAAAATTTGTTTTAAACTTAATTTTGGTAATATATTTGTAAAAATTTAATAGTTTAGTATCAAAATCTTCCTCACTGTTTTTGGTTGTTTTTTCTTTTGCCTGCTTCCAAACATGTTCTTGTGGGTTGAGATCAGGACTGTAGGGTG
>Ga0210057_1004049_pt1 | contig 19784 bp, 20 predicted proteins | sample CryGeyCG2114_010_2_FD_183968 | JGI IMG/M metagenome (GOLD analysis project Ga0210057, IMG submission 183968) | Groundwater microbial communities from aquifer - Crystal Geyser CG10_big_fil_rev_8/21/14_0.10 (SPAdes) (version 2) | ecosystem: Environmental > Aquatic > Deep subsurface > Groundwater ...
ACAGAACACTTTGAGAAATTTGTAAGATTTGTAGTCAATTTGTAGTTTTGTAATCTTTGGGAGTTATTTATGAAACAAAGTGAATTATTTTTCAAAACCCGTAAAGAAGTACCAGCCGACGCTGACAGTATAAATGCATCCTATTTAGTTCGCGCTGGGTTTGTTCACAAGCATATGGCTGGGGCGTATGCTCTCTTGCCACTTGGTCTGCGAGTAATCAAGAAAATTGAAAACATCGTTCGCGAAGAGATGAATGTGATTGGCGGACAGGAAATTCTGATGAATGTTCTCCAGCCGCGTGAGCTCTGGGAAGAAACTGATCGTTGGGAATCAGCTGTCGATATTTTCTACAAACTCAAGGATAGTCGAGGCAAGGAACTCAATCTGGCGCCAACTCACGAGGAAGAGATAGTCGACATTGTCAGAGATATGATGAAATCATACAAAGATTTGCCTTTTGCCATCTATCAGATTCAGACAAAATTTCGCAACGAGCCGCGGGTTAAATCCGGCCTGCTTCGCGGTCGCGAATTTCTGATGAAAGATATGTACAGTTTTGCTGAGAGTAACGAACAGCACCAAATTTTTTATAAAAAGGCGATTCCAGCATATTTCAGCGTTTTTAAGCGTCTTGGACTTGAAGCGAAGCTGACAGAAGCCTCCGGTGGTATTTTCTCTAAGTATTCTCATGAGTTTCAGGTTTTAACAGAGGTGGGCGAGGACACGATTTTTTATTGCGATTCGCCAACCGACGAATGTGATTTTGCCCAGAACAAGGAAATTGCTGAGGTGAAAGAAGGTGATAAATGTCCGAAGTGTGGCGGGACAATCAAGATGTCACGGGGAATTGAGATTGGCAACATCTTTTCACTTAAAGATAAATTTTCCAAACCGATGAAAGCGACATTCTTGGATAAAGGTGGTAAAGAACAGGCATTCATCATGGGTTGTTATGGCATCGGCATTACTCGGGCGATGGCGACGGTGGTGGAAATATACTACGATGTCACAAAAAACAAGATGATATGGCCGGCCGAAATTGCGCCGTATAAAGTTCATCTAATTTCTCTCAACCAAAATGCTGAAGCGGAAAAATTGTATGATGAATTAAGAAAAAATAATATCGAAGTTCTTTATGATGACCGGGATTTATCAGCCGGAGAAAAATTTGCCGAGGCTGATTTGATCGGCTGCCCGACCAGACTGATAATTTCTAAAAAATCACTTGAAAAAAACGGAGTCGAGTTATCGGAGAATAATGTAGTAAAAATTATTCCTATTAACAATGTTTTAAAAGAGTTGAGGAAAAACAATGAGGGAAGATAGCATTGGAGAACAAGGCTTAGACCAACAAATTAATGCTGTGAGTGATCTTGATACTGCCGTTCCAAATGAAATTGAAGGGACAGAAAATGAACTGTTTGATGACCGACAGTTACTTTTATTTAAAAGAATGGCTACTACGATAAATGATCAAGAAAGAAAAGCAATTCGAGATGAGTTATTCGAACAAACAATCCAGATTGTTTCTACGGTCTTGAGAATAAATTTTAATAGTAATTATGCTGAATGGGATGATTTACGACAGGCTGGAATCATCGGCTTGAGCAAAGCGATTGATGGTTTCGATCCAGAGCAAGGTAATAAATTTATTACCTATGCAGCTACAAAAATACGTGGAGAAATCTTAAAGGAAATCCATGAACTGCGCGGAAATGAAATTGGAATGCGTCGTCGTGATTACGGGGCGCTCCTTAAGCTTAAAAAAGAAATCGATAATTTTATTAGGAATAATAATCGCTCACCAAACGATGATGAGCTGTTAGAAATTGCTGGAAGGATAGTTAGTATCGGCCGCAGCGAAAAAGAACGAAATGAAAAAATCAAAGGTTTAATCTGGGCTTTTCACAACCCATATGTTTCTGGTTCCATTGTTAATGGACAGAACGTTGGCGGACAGAACGATGGTGATACAGGACACAGCTTAGAAGATATAAGAGAACCTGATTACGATTCGGATAAATTGATCAAGATGCTACGCGATCACCGAATTATCGATCAAATATTGCCGAAATTGAGTGATGAAGACCAGAAAATATTAAGAATGAAATTTGGTCTAGATGGTACAAAAGAGCGCACTGACAAAGAAATCGCACAAGAGCTTGGTTTATTTTCTGACGGCGCAGTACGGAATCGGACAAGACAAACTCTGAGAAGATTTCTAAATGCCGCTATAGCCTCAGGTTTCTGGCGAGACCATCCTGATAAAGAAAAACAATAAAAATATGACTCTCAGAGAAAAAATCAAAAACCTGCCAACAAAACCGGGGGTGTATTATTTTGTTGATGATAAAAAGACGGTTTTGTATGTCGGAAAGGCGAAGAATCTGAAAAATCGTTTGCGGCAGTATTTTCTAAAGGAACTTGGTCGCGGACCAGCAATCGAACAAATGGTTCAGCTGGCAACAGATATTAAATGGGTTGAGACTGAGTCGGAGATCGAAGCGGTTTTGCTTGAGGCAGAACAAATTAAAAAATTAAAACCTAAGTACAATATTAGACAAAAAGATGATAAGTCGTTCCTTGTAATCAAGATTACAAGGAAAATTTCTAATTCCAAATTTCTAATTTCTAATCAAATCCCAAATTCAAAGAGTCAAAATTTCAAAAGCTCTGTCATTCCCGCGGAGGCGGGAATCCAGAAGATAGATCAAATAGATTCCCGCCTCCGCGGGAATGACAATCAATTATTTCCTTGTGTTGAATTGGTCAGGTTTCGAAATGTTGACCTCAATGACAAATCTGCCGAATATTTCGGGCCATATCCGTCGGGTGATTTATTAAAAAAGTCCCTCCGTTTCTTGCGCAAGGTTTTCCCCTTTCGTGATTGTTCAAAAACAAAATTTAACACTTACGCTCGCAAAGGTCGTCCGTGCACTTATGGTGATATTCGAGTTTGTACCGGGCCATGTGCTGGCTGGGTTGATGATAAGATTTATGAGCGCAACATCAAATACCTGAAGGATTTTCTTCGTGGTAAAAAGACTCGGGTTATCAAATCTCTTGAGAAAGAAATGTTGTCGTTATCGAAGAAAAAACATTATGAGGAGGCGGCTAATGTGCGCAATCAATACCGTGCTTTGCAGCATTTAAACGATGTTGCTATCGGGGTGCGGGACGATCTGTTTGACTCGAAGGCGTTGATGTTCAAGCGTATCGAATGCTATGACATTTCTAACATTCTCGATAAATATGCCGTTGGCTCGATGGTTGTTTTTACTGACGGTAAACCAGATAAAGATGAATATAGGAAGTTCAGAATTAAGGGACAGGGTGACGGAGAGACAAAGGGATGGAGTGATTTAAGTAGATTGGAACAGGTTATAACTCGGCGATTTCAGAATGATTGGCCACGGCCGGATTTGGTTATAATTGATGGCGGCAATAGCCAACTGGAGGTAGCCAAAAGAGTTCTAAAAAAGTATAATCTAAATATTCCGCTTATTTCGATTTCCAAGGGGCCGAGGCGAGATAAAAATGATTTTCACTTTGTCGATTCAGCGACAGCAAGATATTTCAGCAATAATCAAACGCTGAAAAATATTGCGATTGCCGCTCGTGATGAGTCACATCGGTTTGCGATTTCGTATTATCGAGCGTTACATCGAAAAGGAATATTTGTATAGGACAGCTCGTATTTTGCGGCAACGAGGCTCGTATCGTGGAGTGATTACGATTACGTCAAGCTCTGGAAAAAACCGGCTTTGTTGCTGATATACTTTAGACGAAAATATTATGGAATCAATTTATAAAAAATGGTGGAAATGGTTGAGATATGAACCGGGTGATCCGCGATTTGAAAATGGCAGAGCGGTAAAAATCGCTGTGATTGGCGGTGGCACCGGACTCGCCACGATGCTCAGGGGTTTAAAAAAATATTCAAATCAGATTTCAGCAATTGTGTGTGTGACTGATGACGGGGCTTCCTCTGGCGAGATTCGTAAAGAATTTGATATCTTGCCACCTGGAGACATTCGTAAGTGTATCTCAGCCTTAGCTTATGATGAAAAATTAATTTCAAAATTGCTCGAATATCGTTTTGGCGAAGACAAAAAGACGTTTGGTGGGCATACTCTTGGTAACATTTGGATCACAGCACTGGCTGATTGTTTTGGCTCCTTTGAACAAGCAATCGAAGCAACATCGGAAATTTTTCAGACTGCTGGAAAAGTTTTACCAGCAACACTGGATAGCACCAAGCTAAAAATAAAATATGCCGATGGATCGGTGAAAACAGGCGAGCACTACCTGGATGAAATCTTGCAAAAAATTGACAAAGTTTCTTTTGATAAAAAGGTAACAGGCTACAAAAAGGCGGTAAAAGCTATCGAAGAAGCAGAATTACTAATTATTGGTCCTGGTAGTCTCTATGGAAGTTTAATACCGAACTTAATTATCGACGAGATAAAAAAGGCAATTTTAGAAAATGAAACTGCGGTCAAAATGATGGTCGCGAACTGTTCGACAGAGAGAACTCAGACTCGAGGTTATACTATAGATGATCACATAAAAGCAATCTTTGACCACACAAAAGCTCGCCTGTATGATTATTGTTTGGTCAATAACAAAATTGTTCGTCGTTCAAAGGATGAAGCAAAACTTGGCGAGATCAACAATATAACTACGGACAAAGAGATGATTGATCAGGTCAGGATTGAAAAGGCTAATATCGTGAGCAACAATAATCCACTATATCACGATTCGGAAAAACTAGCCAAAGCGATCATGGAGCTGTATAATAGAGTTAAGAGATAGTCTACAAATTACAAATTTGCTTACAAACATACAAATATTTGTATATTTGAATTGGATTCGTAATTTGTAGAGAGTTTGGAGGTGATTGCCATGAAACGTTCTATCATAGTAGGTAATTGGAAAATGTACGCGACGAGCATCGCCGATGCTCATATTTTGACGACGTCAATACGCAATCACGTTGCTGACATCAAGGATGTCGAGATAATTTTAGCGCCACCGACCATCTGGCTCTCAGAGATTGCTCAGATTCTCAAACAAAGTCGGAAAACACGGCTTGCCGCTCAAAATATGTTTTATGAACCGGATGGTGCTTATACTGGGGAAATATCGCCGTTGATGATCAAGGAAGTTGCGGATTATGTTATTCTTGGTCATTCTGAGCGGCGGGAATATTTTAGTGAGACTGATCTAGAAGTGAATGAAAAGGTTGTTGCGGCAATCAAGGCAGGAATAACTCCGATAATATGCGTCGGTGAGAAGACGAAAGGCTCGACAATCGGACAACCACTAAAAGAACTTCAGGAAGCATTGGCTGGGATTTCAAAAACACATCATAAGGACATTTTGGTTGCATACGAGCCGATTTGGGCGATCGGCACCGGCAAAAATGCTGATCCGGCCTATGTTGCCAAGGTTGTGACAAAGCTACGCGAAGTTGTCAGTGTTCATACGCCGATCCTGTATGGTGGTAGTGTCAATTCGTCAAATATTGCTAGCTATGCTGACAGACCAGAAATTGATGGCGTATTGGTCGGTGGGGCAAGTGTCAGAGCGGCTGAATTTGTAAAAATTTGCAAGATATGGTCAGAAACAAAGAGCTTACAACCGCGTGCGAAGGAGGTTAAATGAAGTTAGCGATAAATGGTTTTGGTCGGATTGGTCGAGCGGCGCTGAAAATCGCGTTTGAGAAAACAGATATCAATATCGTTGCGATCAATGATCTGACCGATACTGAGACACTGGCCCATCTGCTGAAATACGATAGCGTTTATCGGATCTGGGAGCACGAAGTTGGTTTTGACGAGAACGACCTAATAATTGATAAAAAAACTATTCATTGTTATGCCGAAAAAGATCCAGCTAAGTTGCCTTGGCGTGAGCTTGGTGTCGACGTTGTTCTCGAGTGTACCGGTCGTTTTCTGACCAGCGAATTATCTGAGGCTCATATCAAGGCTGGCGCGAAGAAAGTTGTGATGTCTGCACCAGCAAAGGACGATACAACTCCGACCTATGTCATGGGCGTAAATTCAGACAAATATAAAGGCGAGAAAATTATTTCCAACGCATCATGTACGACCAACTGTATTACGCCGGTGATGAAAGTATTGCAAGATAATTTTGGGATCGAAAAATCGCTGATGACGACGATTCATTCTTATACTGCCGATCAAAATCTTATAGATGGATCACACAAGGATTTGCGTCGAGCTCGGGCCGCAGCGCTAAATATTGTTCCGACTTCGACCGGGGCGGCCAAGGCGACGGCCCTGACTATTCCGGAGCTGAAAAATAAATTTGACGGATTATCGATTCGCGTGCCGTCATCGGTAGTCTCACTTTCCGATATTGTCGCAGTGCTGAAAAAGAAAACCGATTTGAAAGAAATTGAAAAGGTTTTTCGCGAGGCAGAGGAAGGCGATATGGCAGGAATTTTGGCCACGACGGATGAACCGGTCGTTTCAACTGATATGGTTGGTAACAAGAATTCTTCAATTGTCGATTTACCGCTGACACAATTAATTGATGGTGATTTAGTAAAAATAATTGCTTGGTATGACAACGAGTGGGGATATTCGGAGCGACTAGTCGACTTAGCAAAGTTTATTAGCAAGTAAGATATTGAGAAAGGAGAAAAATGGGAATCAAAGAGATGTTGAAGGGTGTGGTAGAGGGAACGGCCGAGGTAACCGAGGCGTTAGTTGGCGCGGTTGCGGGAGTTGTCAAAGAAGGAACAGAAGACGTCACCGATATTTTTGGTGCGGTGATCGAGCTGGGCAAAGATGGCGTTGTCGATGTGACAGAGGGTGTCAAAGATGTTTATGTCGGAGCAGTTAAAGCTTTGACAGAAGCAGGTAAGACGACGGAAGAAGCAATCGAAGAAGTCTCGTCCAAAGCGGCTGGTGCGATCGGCAAGATTTCTGAGGATTCAATGGAAACTGTCGGCTCTGCCGCCAAAAAAGGCATCGAAGAAGCCAAGGGTGTATTGAAAAAACCGCTTCAGTAAAAATCGTTCAGAAAATAAAAAATACTCTGCTTCTTGCGGAGTATTTTTTATTTAGTACTGGTTAGACGTCTTTTTTGTTGAAAATTACAAGAGAAAGCAGTAGACCAATAATAAATATAGCCAATAAAATCAGGCACTGATTAATATTTATCTCTGCTTTGGATAAAATCTTTTGCGGATCATAAAAATTATAAATTGAATATTTGCCATAATCCTTGATTTTTTCGACCGCCAGAGACAGGGCATAGAAAATATAGGAGCCGAGGGTAAAGAAAATTGTGACGCCAACAACGGCAATTTTTGATTTAAATATCGACGAGAGAAATATTGCTATGCCATATATTGCCCAAACAAATAAAACTGCGACAATTGAAAAGAGAAAGAGTCCCTTACTGCCGATACTAACAGAATATATCTCGCATAAAATTTTAATTAGAATATTTGTCGCAAAAACCAAAAAGAATGAGTAAAACATTGCAACAGCGGTCTCACTCAAGAGTTTTCTAGTTCTTGAAATTGGCTGAGACAGATCAAAATCAATAGTTCTTTTCTCGATTCCGCCAGCGATGATTGAGCCTGCTACTGAAGCGACATAAAAAATTATTAACAAAACAAAGAAAAACGAGAAAAATTCTCCTGACAGAAAGCCCTCGATGGTATTGTATGCCGCTGCCCCACCCTCGCCAAGAAATCCGACAAACTCTTTTGGCATTTGTGCCATCATCGCTTCAATATCAACCTTTTGCATAGATGGAAAGAGGGCAATATACATCCAAGCAAATTCAGACAAAAATATGAGATAGAGATAAACTCCTCGGAATTGTTCTTTTATTTTATGTCGAATAATATTTAACATTTCATTCCTTGTAAAATCTCATGAATATTTCCTCCAGAGATGGTTCTGACACCTTGATATCTTCGATATTAAACTTTGCTAGAGATTTGAGTAAAGCACCGTTTGTGCCTGTCGTGGTCAGGTGATAACCTGATGTTGTTCTCTCTACTTTTGTAACGCCGGGAATCTTCAGCTCGGAAAGGGGGATAGATTGAGTTGTCTCAATATGAATATCGCGGATATTTTTGTGTTTGAAATCATCAATGTTTTCGATGCGAATTAATTTACCATCTTTTATGATACCGACGCGATCGCAAATTCGCTGTGCTTCTTCCAGGATGTGAGTCGAGAGGAAGGTCGTCGTCCCCCACTTTTTGGTTTCCAAAATTATAGAATAAAACTCTTGCTGATTTAGTGGGTCAAGGCCGCTGGTCGGCTCGTCAAGGATGAGAAGCTTGGGTTTGTGCATGACGGCAAGCAAAATGGCCAACTTTTGCTTATTGCCCTTGGAATAGTCACCGACTTTTTTGCTCAAATCGAGATCGAGGCGTTTGACAATACCAGCAACGTATTTATGATCAATCTCTGATTTAAAACCTTGGTAATATTTCAAACAGTTTTTGCCGGTCATCGATTCTGGCAAGAAAATTTCACCGGGCAAATAGCCAATCTGTTTTTTGATCTGAACAGTATCAATATGGGCATCCAGACCAAGTACCTTGATTTTACCAGAGGTTGGCCTGATAAGGTCAAGAAGTAGTCGAATTGTCGTTGACTTGCCGGCACCATTTGGTCCGATAAAGCCAAAAATTTCGCCTTCTGCAATCTCCAAATTTAAATTCTTGACACCAAGAACCTTGCCGCGGAGGTAATATTTGGTCAGCTTTTTTGTTTCGATGATGTTCATTACATTAATGTATTCTAATTTCAGATTTTAGCAACAGTGTACTGTGTCACCACTCACTGTGCTGTCATCCTCGGGTTCGACGGTGTAGCTTGAGAGTGAAGCCCGGGGATCCATAAAGCTGTGTTGTTAAATCTCATTGCAACATTCATCTTGCCTAGATTCCCGCCGGAGTTTACCCCGTACTCTGATACGGGGCGGGAATGACAGTGAGTGGTTACAGCACTGACATTGTGAACTATTGAATTGTTCTCGGAATCACGGTATGAAAATTTCATACTTTGTAATAATTCCGTCTTTATCCAATTCGCAATGATGAATAATAGTGCCGCCAGCTGACTCGATTGCGGCTGTGCCAATGGAGAATGATCGGGGTGGTATGATGTGTTCTCTGACTGGCCCAAGATTGGAAAATCCATCAATTATTTTGATCGAACTTCCGACAAAGAAATTCAGCTCGATAGCAGTCGCGATTATGTTATCTGAAATGCTCTGAAATTGTTTTTTGATTTTCAACTCGTCGATCAAATTTTTTGTCGTAGTGTCAAAATGCGATTGACTTAAATTGTAACGAGCGATCGGTCCAAAAACGGTTTTATCGAGATTTGATTGAGCGAATTTCTGAAAATCATCCTGTGTGAATAGTTTTCCAGCATCAGTCCAGATCTCGCCGTCGTAATAAGCATAATCATTGTTGGCGTGCAGTGCAGCAAAATCTCCGTTTAATTTTTCTGACTGTAATTTCAAACTGACACAGAGATTGAGTGTTTGTCTAGCGGTGACAATCAAATTATCTGTTTGCACTGCAAGCTGTTTGAATTCAGATTTTGTCGGATAGGATTTGAATCCCCCAGTAACATTAGCAATTGAATATAATGTACGGCCGCCAATTAGAGTCAAAATTTGATTCGAAAAATCTATCAGGTTGATAGCGTTGTGATAAATTTCAGGATGTAGTTTTGCTATCTCTGACACAGTCTCTAAATCGAGAAAATCCGGGAGTATTTCATGATAAAGTTTTTTTGTATGATTTTTTATGAATTCAGCAATTAGCAACAATTGTCGTAGCTTTTTAGTTTGAGTAGAGACCTGAATATTGCAGGCTGATTCGATCGCTTTTACGGCGGCTAGACTGTGAGCGATATTATTTTTCACATTGATTCGGGCCGTCAATATCGGGGCTTGCCAATATGGCCGGCCGATTAATTTTTTTTCGATTAATGTACTATTTGACATCTAGGCCTCCATACATTGTCAACACTGTGTCAATTTCGTCTTTTATTACAATTGGTTTTAAAATCTCTGTCATTTTTTCAATATTTGCGTCCGGTTTCGATCCGCGACAGCCGAGACAAGCCTCACCGTTATTTATGCAAATCGAGCCACATCCAGCCCGAGTGATCGGACCGAGACAAAGTTTATTTTTTTTCAACAAACAATTGTTTTCGTTTTGGCGGCATTCAAAACATATACTGAGATCGGGCAGTCGAAATATCCTGCCCCAATATAAATCGATCAGACAGCGGATCAATTCATCGCTATTTACAGGACAGCCAGGAACGAGATAATCGATGCGAATGATTTTTGATAATATCAAATGGGGACGCTTCTCTTTGGGGAGAAGCGTCCCCATTTGATAGACTCCACCGAGATGAGCGCAAGCGCCGATGGCAACAACAATTTTTGCGTTTCGGCGAATCGTCTTGGCACGTTCAGCTCCGCTTTTGCCGCGTGGATGACCTTCAATTATGACGATGTCATATTTTTTATCAATAGTGTTTTTGTGTTTCGGTCGGAGGTCGTCGACAGTGTAAAATTTTTGTAAAGCGAAATATTCTTCTGGTCTGTCTTTTACAACGTCAAAGCAACCGCCACACGAAGTGAGACTAAATATTGCTAAGGTTTTTTTTGACCTGATTTCCATTTTAGCTTAATTCTTAATTCTTAATTCTTGCTTAATTTTGTCCAGCCGAAACACCGGACCGTCTTGGCAAACTAGATGACTACCGCAACTGCAATGTTGGCACAGACCGATACCACACTCCATCCGTCTTTCCAGCGAAAGATAAATTTGTTTGTCCCCGATTCCTTTCTCGTTTAATATTTCGATACAGTGCGAATACATTATTTCCGGACCACACATAAAAACGGTTGTTTGCTTGTCGATCGACCCCGTTTGCAGTGATTTGGTGATCAATCCACGCTCGCCCCAAAATTTCGGGCTAGATGTCTCGACGCTGACATGAACTTTAAATTTCTTTTTCCACCTTTTCAGATCTGATTCAAACAAAACGTCCTCAGTTTTTTTGAAGCCGGCAAAAAGTGTCAAGTTGCTAAAATGAACCTTTTTCTCCATTTCCAACAAGATCGGTCTCAGAGGGACAATTCCCATCCCGCCGGTAATAATTGTCAGATTGTGCCTGCTGATTTTGGCCGTTGGCCCATTCGAAAAATTCAGGGCTGGCCAGCCCTGACCATAAGGACCGCGCAAAGATATTTTGTCACCGGGCAAGAGCTTGATCATGGCGTTGGAAGTGCTGCCTTGAGCGTGGATGCACAGTTCAAATTCTTTTTTATCTGACGAATTAGAGCATGGTGCGAGTGTGACATTGCCAAAATGAGGTAATGAGACTTCGACAAATTGCCCCGGCTTGAAATCAAGATAACCTTTCAAGTGAAATAATACAGTGCCATCAGTCAGCATTTCTTTATTGATGATTTCATATTCAGTTGTTTCAAATCCGTAATTCATAATTCGTGGTTTTTTGTCATCCTCGGGTTCGGCGGTGTTCTTGAGAGTGAAACCCGGGGATCCAGGAAGTTGTGTTGTCTGTACTGCCTAGATTCTCATTCGAGTCTGAGCCTGAGGGCTCATCCCTCAGAGTCGATGACCCGCAGGAGTTTACCCCGTACTCTGATACGGGGCGGGAATGACAATATTAATTACAATTGATCTTTAATTTTTGTTACACTTTCGACAATGTATTTTTGATTCAAATTTGCCGGACATGCCGAAATACAACGACCGCAACCAGTACACAGCGGATAACCATTTTTTTCGACTGATCGAGAAAATTTATGATGGTACCAATTGTGCAAGCGATCGGAATTTTTTGGACGAAAATCAAAGCCTCTCTGGATTTGCGAAAAACTCGATGAATAGCATGAGTCCCAAGAAATTTCATTGTTACACTGTTTTATTGCTACATTGCTAGAGCCACACCGAAAACAAAAACAGAGTGGGCAAACCGCTGTACAGGCGCCACAAGCAAAACATTGATCAGCTATTTTCTGCCAATATTCTTCGTGCTTATCCTTGCGACTGATTTCTTGGCTGATAGATTTCAGATCAAGCAACTCGGTATTTTGTGGCTTGATTTCTCGAATCTTCAATTTTTTGTCAAATTTGGAAACGCCGTTTTCCTTGATAATTTCTTGCCCTACTTTGGTCAAGGCGAATATTTCAAAGTTTTTGCCTTCTTCTTGAATGTGAATATCGGAGAAATTAAATTTTGGTTGACCAAAAGCAGTGCAAAAGCAGTTTTCATCCGGTTTACATTCGGAGGTAATAACTAATATATCTGATCGTTTCGGCAATAAATCGGTGTGGCTAAATTCCTTCAGAAAAATATCCAGCGCCTGCGCATCGCAGTTGGTCAGACCGAGAAAGGACAGTTTCTTTTTTGAATTGTCATTGTAAAATAGTTTGTCATCCTCGGTCTTGACCCGGGGATCCACTCCTTTTTCCTGGATTCCCGCCTTCGCGGGAATGACAGCCCTATCGGGCCACAGTATTTTTTTGAATGGAATTATTGGTTTTTCGGTCCAAGTCAAAAAACTGCCAGCTTTTTCTAATTTATCAAACGTAATACTATTATCTTTCTTTTGCACGCCAAAAGTATCATATTCCCGCAGAATATAGGTGATGATCTGATCGAGCTGAGCTTTGTTTATACGAGCGTTCAAAATTCCCTCCAAAAAATCGCAGATTTTTTGTCCACCGTCTCGTCCCTCGTAGCCAGCATGGGCGAAGTGGGAAGCCTTGCGCGAAAGTGGGCTTTTGACAATTTTGCCCTGCGTCTTGTCCTTCGTAGCCCTGAATGGGCGAAGTGGGGCTTTCAATTTTATTTTACCTGTTTATATTTGAACTGTCATCTCCGTTTGGCTGTTTTTTTGTTTTTATGGCTTGTGGTACAATTGAAACAAGCTGATAAGCAGTAAGCAATAAGCAGTAAGTTAGGGTTGTATGAAATTATTACAGGAAGCGGAAATCAAAAATAAGAAAGTTTTTTTGCGGGTAGATTTGAACGTACCGATGGAGCGCAGAGCGCTCCCCTTACCAATCAACGAATCGTCACAAAACCACGAAATCACGAATTTCGAATATAAGATTGTTGATGACAATCGGATTGTTGCTGTCTTGCCGACGATAAAACACATTCTTAGTCATGGCGGTAGGATCATCATCGGTGCACATCTAGGTCGGCCCGAAGGACAAAATAAAGCTGAATTTAGTTTGTTTCCAGTCGCCAATCGCTTGGCAGAATTGCTCGAATTAAAAGTCAATTTTGTTGAGCCGGCGGCAATTTATAAATTAAATGACAATCTTTCTTTGCTGGAAAATCTGCGTTTTGATCCGCGTGAGGAAGCAAATGATCCGGAATTTGCCGAGATGTTGGCAGGAAAGACGCGAAACGAAAGCGGCGAATTAGGAATTTATGTCAACGATGCCTTTGCGGTTTCTCATCGTGCCAATGCATCTGTCGAGGCGATTACCAAATTTTTACCGAGTTATGCTGGTCTACTGCTCCAAAAAGAGATTGAAAATTTGAGCAAATTGAGAGAAAACCCAGAACCACCCTTTATCGTTGTTATCGGTGGTATCAAAGTAAATGACAAAGCGAGTGTCATCACAGAGTTGGCGCAAAAAGCCGATAAAATTATGCTTGGTGGCGGTGTTGCCAACACGTTTTTGAAGGCTCGTGGTGATAACATCAGCAGTTCTGCTTACGACGAAGAAATGATAGGTAAATGCAAGGAAATGCTGGATAAATATTCTGACAAACTAGTCTTGCAATCTGACTCGGTCCGAGAGATAGACGAGGATGGCAGTTTCAAGATTCTTGATATCGGCAGTCGCACGAGGACAGAATTTGCCAACGCAATACGTGGCGCCAAAACAGTTTTTTGGAATGGATCACTAGGATATTCGGAGGACGAGAGATACCAAGGCGGGATGATGTCAGTGGCTCATGCGATGAGTGAGGTTGATGGCTTTACCGTCATCGCCGGTGGTGACACGGTCGGTTTTGTCCGATCGGAGCGTCTGGGTGAGCACATAAGCTTTTTGTCGACTGGTGGTGGTGCGGCACTGGAGTTTTTGGCGGGTGAAAAATTACCAGGCATTGAGGCTCTGGAAAAATAGAAAGGATCGATCTATGGATGTCAAAAACGAATTAAACAAGGCACGACAAAACAGATATGCCATTGGTGCCTTCAACACCTCAAATTTAGAGGTGACAAAGGCGATAGTTTGTGCAGCAGCTAAGTTTGATATTCCAATATTAATTGCGACGACGCCTTCGGCGATCGAATATGCCGGACTGAAAACTATATTTGACATTGTTCGAGACGAAATTGCCAACTCCAAGATTAAAGCCGCCATTCATCTCGATCATGGTAAGGATTTTAATCAGATCAAAGAAGCAATCGAAGTCGGTTATAAATCAGTTATGTTTGATGGTTCGAAATTATCCTTTGATGAAAATGTTCATTTGACTGAGAGGCTGGTCGAGTACGCTCATCGACACGACGTTTGTGTCGAAGCCGAGGTCGGGGTGATCGGTCATGAAGAAGGTGGTAAGGTTTCGGGAAAATCGGAAAAGAGTGCACCGGATCAGGTAAAAAAATTTATCGAACTAACTGGTGTTGATTCTATCGCTGTCTCAGTTGGCAACGAGCATGGCGCGCCGAAGGGTGAAAGTCTCGATTTCAAACTTCTCAAGAGTATTGCCGATGTCATCGACATTCCACTTGTTCTGCACGGCGCATCCGGTTTGAAATTCCACGATCTAAGCGAAGCTATCGATGTCGGCGTGGCCAAAATAAATATTGATACAAACATTCGTCATGCGTTTCTGCACGAAATCGAAACGTCGAAAGAAAAAAACGACTATCGAGTCCCCTTCGCCGAAGGAATGGAAGAAGTAGAAAAAGTGGTGAGCAAATATTTGGAAATATTTAGTAATGTTTAGTTTCCTCCCCTAAGATAGGGGAGGTTAGGTGGGGTATGGAAAAACATCGACCATATAATAATTCGCTAATCAAGGAAGCCAGACAACGATTGCGGAAAAACTTGCCGTCGCCAGAGTTAATTCTTTGGTCAAAATTGAAGCAAAGGCAATTAAACGGTTTTAAGTTTAGAAGACAATACGGGATTGACAATTATATTGTGGATTTTTATTGCCCTTCTTGCAGATTAGCGATAGAAATCGACGGCGATTCACATTATACTAAAAGAGGTCGACAAGAGGATTCTGTGCGAGATAAAAATCTGAATATACACGGAATTCAAGTTTTACGATTTACAAACCTAGAAATAAATAATAATTGTGATGGCGTTCTAGTAAAGATTGCTGATTATTTGGAAGGCCATACCACCCCTGGCCCCTCCTGACTCAGGAGGGGGAACACTATGAAACACGATGTAATATGTATTGGTGATGCGACGGAGGATGTTTTTGTCCAGCCTGATCTGGCCGTGAAGTCTGATCGATCTTTTGCATCAGGGAAAGGGATTTGTTTCGAATTTGGCGAGAAAATTCCTTTGAATTCTGTCGAGTATGAGGTTGGTGGTTCGGCCTGCAATGTTGCAGTCGGTTTGGCGCGACAAGGCTTCAAAACCTCTATCGCTACGGTGCTCGGTGATGATACCCCGAGGGACAGGGTATTGGAGCGGTTAGAGAGTGAAAATGTAGATCAAAACAGCCTGATAATATCTAAAAAAGTCCAGACAAGTTTTTCGGTAATTTTCTCAATAGATGGTGAGAGGACGATTTTTGTTTATCATGGGCTAAAGGATTATTCGGAGCTGAAAATAAAGAAAAATGTAAAATCAAAATGGCTATTTCTGACCTCTCTGGGTGAGAACACGGATGAAATTGAAAAAAGAATAGTGGCCGAGGTGGCAGAGAACAATTCCTTTTTTGCCTGGAACCCCGGGTCACTGCAGATAATGCAGGGCGCTAGTCACTACCAGCATTTACTCAAAAATACATCGGTTCTATTTTTAAATCGTGAAGAAGCAATCAAATTTACAAATTCTAGTTTGGCAACCAAATCAGAGGAAGCGATGAAACGACTTTGTCATCTCGGCGCAAAAATTGTCGTCGTGACGAATGCTAAGAAAGGCGCCAAAGCATATGACGGCAAGGAATTTTATGAAGTAGCTGCTGATCAGAGAACCACTAGAACTGACGCAACTGGTGCTGGCGATGCCTTTGCCAGCGGATTTCTGGGGCGCTTGATCAACGAAAATATGAAAGAAAAAATTGATCCCGATCTCATCCGCGAAGCGCTTCACTGGGGCATCAAAAATTCCAATTCCGTCATCCAATCCGTCGGTGCGCAAAAGGGATTGCTCTCAATAGAAAATATTCAATAGCCAATATACATTCAATTTTCAATTTTCATTATTATTTGATTATGAAATTAATTTGAGATTGAGCGTATTTTGTGATAGAATAACCCAGCAAACAAACAAGAGGTTTATTCGATCACGGATCTAGTCACACGGATAATCACGGATCAACAGTCGCAATCCGTGCAGATCGGTGTAAAAGGATCCGTGTTGGAATAATCCTTATTAATCGGGAAACTATATGCAGACAAAAGTCGAAAAGTTAAAACAAAGTAAAGTTAAGTTGGTCGTGTCATTTGAGCCGGCGGAGATGGTTCATTATTTCGACCACGCTTTCGAGCATTTGGCGCCGAGCGTCAAAATCCAAGGTTTTCGCCCGGGCAAAGCACCGCGTGCTCTGGTCGAGTCGTCACTTGGCATCACCAAGATCTTGTCGCACGCTCTCGATGATGCAGTCAACGAAAGCTATCAAAAAACTCTGATTCAAGAAAAACTAAACCCGATCTCAGCTCCGGCTATTAAAATAAACAAATATCCCGGCTACGGTGCGACGGCTGAGGAAATCAAAAACGGTCTTGAATACGAAGCTGAATTTACTGTTTTGCCGGAAATTACACTTGGGAATTATTCAAAAATAAAAGTTGAAAAACCGACCAAAGAGTCCGTCAAATCTGATGATGTCGCGAAAATCCTGGACAATTTGCGAAAGCAAAAAGCCAGCTTTACTGCCGTCGATCGACCGGCAAAGATGGGTGACTTAGCAGAGATCAATTTTGATGGCTCGATCAAACATGTCAAAATCGAAGGGATGGCGTCAAAGCATCATCCGGTTGTTCTCGGCGAAAAAAGCCTGATCCCCGGTTTTGAGGAAGAAGTTGTCGGGATGAAAAAGGGTGAGAAAAAATCTTTCAAGATCAAATTTCCAAAAAATTATCACGCCAAGCAATTTGCCGGCAAAGAGGCTGATTTTGATGTCGAGTTGCTGGAATTGAAAGAAATTAATTTGCCAACAGTCGACGATACTTTTGCTGCTGATTTTGGTCACAAGACGGCGGCGGAATTGGAAAAGGCGATTGAGAAAAATCTAGAGCTTGAATATGAGCAAAAAAGTGAAAACGAGTTTGAACAGAAAATATTGGATAAAATTTTGCCACTGGTCAAGGTCGACGTGCCTGACGAGATGATCGAGAAAGAAATCGACCGGATGATGGCTGACTACCGGGCTCAAATGGAAAAAATGGGTATGAATTTCGAGACTTTTCTATCAAGTCAGAAAAAAACTGAGACTGATATCCGTCGTGAAATGCGCGAGGCCGCCGTCAAAAATATCAAAACAGGCTTGATGCTTGGTAAAATCATTGAAGACCAAAAAATCGATCATCATGATGAAAATGCCGGCAAGAAAGCAATTGAATTTTTAGTCAAGACAGTGACTAAATAAATTTCTAATTATTAATTTCTAATTTCTAATCAATTCTTAATTTACTAATTTCTAAACATTAAAAATTAGAACTTGAATAAAAATTAAGAACTAGAAATTAAAAATTTAATCCTCCGAAGGAGCTTTAATGGGTTACCTTATTCCCACAGTTATCGAAAAAACGATAAACGGTGAGCGTGCCTACGATATTTATTCGCGACTTTTGAAAGATAGAATTGTTTTTCTTGGTGGGTCGATCGACGACGATGTCGCTAATTTGGTGATCGCACAGTTACTCTTTCTGGAAGCTGAGGATAGCAAGAAGGAGATCACGATGTATATAAATTCACCCGGCGGTAGCGTTTACTCCGGGATGGCGATCTATGACACGATGCAATATGTCAAGCCCGCTGTCTCGACGATTTGTGTCGGCATGGCGGCGAGTATGGCGGCTTTTCTGCTCGCTGGCGGCGAGAAGGGCAAGAGATTGTCTTTGCCAAATTCCCGCATCCTTATTCACCAGCCGATGGGTGGGACACAAGGTCAGGCGGCCGATATTAAAATTCAAGCCGAGGAAATTCTCAAAATTCGCGATGAGATGAATAAAATTTTGGCCAAGAACACCGGCCAATCTTTGGCAAAAATTGCGGCTGACACCGACCGCGATTTCTATATGCGGGCCGAAGAAGCGGTTAAATATGGAATCATAGATAAAGTTATTAAATAAACCTTGGAAAATCACCAATAACCAAGAAACAAACATCAAGAATAATCAATAATCAAGAAATAGTAACCAAATAATTGAAGATTTTAAAATTGAAATATTGAATATTTTTGTATCTTGTATCTTGGTGTTTGATTATTGTCAACACATGCAAAACAGAGTTAATTTTAGGAGACAAACGATGAATATTGAGCAGATTTTTAATTTAGCTATCCAAACCGGTATTGACAATGATCCGCGAGGGCGGGCAAATGTGACTAAGATTTTGAAAAAGAGAAAAGCCGATTTTGCCGAATTGTCGAAGAAGAAACAGGCAGATTTTGACCAAGAAAAATTGAGCAATCCCTACTCTGATTCCGGCATTCATTTTGGCGACCTGAAAAAAGAGGTGAGAAGAGTCATGGTCGGGATCGATATTGATTCGGCCGAGGTCTTGCTAGCAAACGAGCTGAGTAAATCCGGCAAAAATATTGACCTGATAATTGCTCACCATCCGATCGGTAAATCACTGACCAATCTTCATGAAGTGATGGATATTCAAACAGATGTTTTGGAGAGAGCCGGGGTGCCGGAGAATATTGCCGAGAAGGTGCTCGAAGATCGTTTGCGTCAGGTGTCACAGGGAGTATCCGGAGCAAATCATTATCAGTCAATCGACGTTGCCAAACTTCTTGGTATCCCGATCATAAATATTCATACACCGTCTGACAACTGCGTCTGGAAATTTGTTGATGAATTTCTGGCTAGTCCGCGAGCTGGCGGAAAAATCGAAAAGGTTGGCGACATCATCGATGCACTCAAAGAAATCCCAGAATATGCCGAAGGTGCAAAACGTAATGCCGGTCCGGTAATTTTTGCCGGTAGTGAGCGATCACGCGCCGGTAAAATTGTTGTCTCGGGTATGACCGGCGGGACGTCCGGTTCGGAGAAGATCTATGAGCGGATGAGCCACTACGGCATCGGTACCGAGATCGCTATGCATATTCGCGAAAAAGATCTCGAAGAAGCCAATAAGCACTATCTAAACATCGTCATCGCCGGCCACATGGCCAGCGATTCACTTGGCCTCAATATCATTCTCGACAAGCTGGAAAAAGCTGGCATCGAAATCGTGCCATGTTCTGGATTTATACGACATTCGAGAAATTAAATGCTCTTTGTAATTTGATTTTTCCTTGCTTTCTGGTTTATTCTTAAAGCACATAAAATAATCATTTGGG
>Ga0210057_1004050_pt1 | contig 19776 bp, 18 predicted proteins | sample CryGeyCG2114_010_2_FD_183968 | JGI IMG/M metagenome (GOLD analysis project Ga0210057, IMG submission 183968) | Groundwater microbial communities from aquifer - Crystal Geyser CG10_big_fil_rev_8/21/14_0.10 (SPAdes) (version 2) | ecosystem: Environmental > Aquatic > Deep subsurface > Groundwater ...
GTGTCAACAGCTTTGACAATTTTGGTGGTGTTTGTTGGAAAAAGTCAGAACTCATTTTGAACAAAATCCCGACTGATTGTCGCCCGCAGGGCGACAGAGCCAAAACCGAACGCTCGGGCGGGCAAAAAGGAAGGGGGTTGGGGGGAAGGAATTTTTGCCCGCCCTCGCTTTCGCCGCTTCTTTTTCCGCCGCCGCCAAATTTCGTGCCAACGAAGTTGGCGCGCCGCCTCCGTTATTTTACCTTACTCCGTTCAATTTGATCCAGTTTGTCTTGCAATTTTTGTATTTGAGCTTTTGTATCCGCAATGTTTTCTTTTATGTATTGAATTTCCACTTTTATACCACCGATTGGCTCTGCGATATTGTTTAATTTATATGCCCAAATACCGCCAAAAATTGCAAGCAAGCCAACAACAAGAGAAACAAAAATTGGTATTAAATATTTTAAAACATTTAGAACAGCGGTTTTAGCATCATTCTTTTTCTTTTCGCTATTCCAATATTTCGTGCGACTAATTTCAAAGGGTGTTAAATTCTTGCCTTCCTGAGTTTGCTCGTTTTTCTCGCTTATGCTTTCGCTTTCTATATCCTCGTCTATATTGGTTGTATCGTCTTTTTTGACATCAAAAGTGCTATCGCCAGTTTTGCGAGAGGTTGCCAATTCTTCACTTTTAATTCTTGTGTCTGCCATAAATCTATTCACTTTTTGCCGTCCAGCCGGCAATTAAATCTTTTATATTTCCGGCTTTATCGATCCCTTTATCAACAAAATCCAACACATTTTTTTGAGTAATATGTGGGGAAAATTCTTTTTTGAAATAATCAACATCTACAAAAATACCTGCGTCTGGCAACTCGTCATCATCTAACAAAAATTCTTTTGATTGTGATTTTTCCATTGGTCCAGTTGTAACATTGAAAAAATCCTCACCAATAGTAAAATTAAGGGGAAATCCAAGGTCAATTAAATCGCCATCGAATTTTTTTAAATCCTCATCTGATAATCCTAAAAACTTTTTGCGATAATCATCAAAAGAATTTTTAAAACTTTCAGTTTCAATTAAATAGGTTGAGCGAACACCTATTCGAGTTATCTTGCTTGTTAGAAAGTTATCCCAAGACGACTTAATAAAATCTTTCGCCTTTTCTTTAAAAAAATCTGCTGTATTTGGATAATTTGTAAACAAGCCAAGATTTCTAAAACTAATGAAGGCCACAATGTTTTCGTTTGTTTTGCTTGAAAAATCAATCCTGTTATTTGATATATTCCATTGGTCAAAAAAAGAACCCGCCAGCAATTCCGCAGTTTCGCCCCTCTTATCAAGAAAGCGAGAATTTGGTTTATAGCGTATTTCTACTATATGTTTTGAAAATATTTTTTTCATAATCATTTTTTAGAATTTTGCCTCTTATGTGCCTCAACAATTCTCTCTAATAATTCTTTTGGCTTTGCTTCATATTTTACGAAGTCCTTTATATTATCATGCTTCAAATGAAGTTGTCCCTCGCCAGTATTTCCCCGATGTTGTCCTTTTGAATAATACTTATTTTTCTCTACTTCTTTAGAAGAAAGCACCCAATATTTAATTGTATCTCGCCAAACACCAATCCAAATAAAAACATCGCAACACTTTGGTTTTACTTGCTGAAAATTCATATCAAATGGATTTTTTGATCCCCAAGCAAGTGCTTTTACATATAATGGTTCCTGACTTACAAAATCAACCGCTCGCGAGGCCTTAACCTCGATTTTAATCATCTTTCCGTTTGGCAATTGATATAAAAAGTCATATTCTCCGGAGTAATTTTCTTCTAATTTCTTCGTCGGCTTGATAAGCTCGGGGGCAAGCTCTTTTAAATGTCCCTGTGCCCATTGTTCGCCAAATCCTCGCGGAGCAGAAATTTCAAAAATATAGAGATACATATTTCGAGCAATATACTCATCTCTAACCTCCAAATAATCGTCCAGAGTGATCTTGTCTAAACCCAACAAGCTCGAAATGATAAATTCATACTCATTGAACGGATAGACAGAAATTAAATCATCCAATCTGTTTTTAAGTTTTTCTTGATTTTCTACGGACAAAGAATCAATCAATTTCTCAAGTTGTTTTTTTAAGATTTGCATAATTATTTGTTAAACTCCTTTAAATAATTTTTCTCTTTCGATGTAAGGGCATATTTGTCCATAATATAATTATCTAATTTTTCAAAAATAGTTTTGTCTTTAATGATTGAATCAACCATTTCGATAATTTCTTCAAATATCTTTTTATCCCAGAGAGGCAGTGGCATTTTTTCGATATGGCTTCTTAAAATCTTTATGCTTGAAAATTTTTTCTGGAAGATAAATTGATATAATGACGAATTGAACAATGCGGCAATAACTTTTATCGGATAGTTTGAAATTTTGGGAATAATTACATTCGCACTATTTAAGGTTAGTTTTCGCTGATCATCATAAGCAAAAACTAAATATTTTGAAATAAATCTGTAAATTAGTTTTTCTTTCGCACGATATTTATCTGTTGGTGCGACTTGCTGAAATTTTTCGGGTGTAAATTGAATATAGCTTGAGGGCTCACTTAATACAAAATTCTCAACATCTTTTCCTTTGTAGATTGGCTCAAATCCCTCTTTTGGTTTATCTACGATAAATTTTTTATTATTTCCAGTTACAATCCCCAGTGCCCAATCGGCTTTATTTTCTAAAGTTGTATGGTTTACCTGATATATCTTGTTAATTATTTTAGCATCAAAACCATTTGAATGAATATCAAAAATATAATCTTGATTGTTTAACCATCTTGCTTGTTCAATATCGTATTTTGTGTTCTCTTTGCAAATTTGTATACCGCCATTTTTCTTTTCACTCTTTTTTATATCTATCCTGACAACTGGAGTAAAAACATTTTTAAAAACTCTATCAAGATAAACAATCTTTTTGATTTGAGAATTTCTTAAAATAATCTCCCTTATGTCTTTATGTGTTTTTACATTCAAAATTGACTCCGGCAAAATAAATGAAATCACTCCGTCATTGCGAAGTAAATCAATACTTTTTTTAAGAAAGTAAGAAAAGGACTCAAAAGATGTTATCGCTGGATATAATTTTTTTAAATTTTCAATATTTTCTTTCGAAAAATGTACTCCCCAAGGAGGATTTGTTGCTATAACATCGAAATCTCTTATATTTTCATCGTTCAAGCTAAATAAGTCATAATTACCAATGTCAAAAAGTGTATTTTTATAAACAATATTTGGGGCAAAAGCTTTATTTTTATATTTTATCAACATATTTAGTCGTGCGATTCTTACGGCTATTTCGTCAATATCAACTCCATAAATATTTGAGGGATTTTCTACAACATCGCCAAACGCCAGTAAAAATTGCCCTGTTCCGCAACAAGGATCAAGAATTTTTGAATCTTTTCTGGCATACTCGGTTATTATTTCGTCAACTATATTTGACGGAGTGTAGTATGACCCATTTTGGGATTTTTGCCCTTCATGCAAAAGAGATTGATATAAAAATCCAAGAATATCTCTCTGCTTTGGAATATTGCAATTAAGCAAAAAAACAAAATTTTCTTTTATTTTACCTTCGTCTATCTCGGAAAGCCAAGATTTTATTTCTTCATTGATTTGTTTGTTTGTAAAAGATAAATCTTTTTTTTGAATAACATCTCGGATATTTGCTTCCAATAAAATCTTTTCTTTTTTGAGTAAGTTTAAACTAACAAGCAAAAGTGCTGGAAATAAATCTATATTATTACTCTTTATAAAATCAACTATGGAATTTAACTCACTAAAACCAATTTTATCTTGTGAGTATTCATCGGGTAAAAAAGTTCTATCGGCCTTTGCTTTATTTGCTCGTTTGTTTAGTTTCTCTAAATTTCCATTAGCTATGTTTGATTTTATATTCTCAACTTCAGTCAAGTGAAAAAAATATTTTGTTTTTTCGCCAAGCGTTTGCAAATGCCCACACTTTACCCAGTTTCTAACCGTTGCCGTTGATATACCCAAAAGGGTAGCTGTGCTTTCAAGATTCAACACCGCCTCGTTTTTATTATTCATTACTAATTTTTGAAAACCATTAGCCATAATTATTTGATTAAATCGTCTACCTTAACACCTAACGCGTTGGCGATTTTTGATAAGGTATCAATTGTTGGATTTTTAATTGTTCCCGATTCAATTTTAATAATGGTGTTGTAGGCAACATCTGCCATTTTTGACAACCTATCCTGCGAAATGTCCTTTTTATTTCGGGCTTTCTTTATGTTTTCCGATATTGTTGATATTTTATTTGACTTGCTTGCCATAAAATACTATGATTGTTATAAGGTTATGTCATGGGATTAAGTCCCAATCCTTACTACAATGATACTAAATTATAATAAATTTGGCAAGCAAAATAAAGGGAGTAAAACTGTTGTGTGCGCACGGGTGGGCGGGGCAAACACAACTTCCATTCTGGCGGCGCATTTCGTAAAGCGAAATACGAAAAATTGCGGCGGCGAAAAAAGAAGCGGCGAAAGCGAGGGCGGGCAAAAATTCCTTCCCCCCAACCCCCTTCCTTTTTGCCCGCCCGAGCGTTCGGTTTTGGCTCTGTCGCCCTGCGGGCGACAATCAGTCGGGATTTTGTTCAAAATGAGTTCTGACTTTTTCCAACAAACACCACCAAAATTGTCAAAGCTGTTGACACCAAGTGTCAACAGTAGTGTCAAGAGTATGTTAGGGGCAATCCTAACAGCAATTCTTTTATTTTTTTTTGATTAAGGGTTCAGTCAGGGTTTTAGTTTTCCACAGGCAAGATGCTTGAAAAATGAAAATCTTTGCTATAATAAAATAATACTTAATGTAAAGGTCGAGAGTTAGTTTAAGTTTAAGTTAAATTAAAAATAATTTAAGATATTATGATAAACGTTATTCAAGATTGGTCTGCGGTCCTTGCTGACTCTTTACAGGGTCTTATTTCAGGAGTTATTGCTTTCATTCCAAAACTTTTAGGTGCTGTGATTGTTTTCATTGTTGGTTGGATTATTGCTGTTTGGATAGGTAAATTGGTTTCAGAAATTTTAAAACGTCTTAAACTTGATAGAATTTTTGAAAAAACAAAATGGGAGGAAGCCATGGAAAAAGCGGAAGTCAAGATGAAAATGTCTGGGTTTTTAGGTGCCATCGTTAAATGGGTATTAGCTATTATGTTTTTGGGCGCTGGCATAAAAATCCTAGGCATTGAAGAGTTCGGCAGTTTCGTTGATGGTATTGTTGGTTGGTTGCCTAATTTAGTAGTGGCAACGGCTATTTTCGTTGTTGCTGTTATTTTAGCTGACTTCGCGGAAAAAATTACAAAAATCGCAGTTGCTAAAATGAAAGTAAGGTACGCTAATTTAATCGGTGGGGTTGTCAGGTGGTCAATTTGGTTATTTGCTGGCTTTGCCATCTTGGCTCAATTAGCCGTAGGGGCAGCCGCTCAAATTGTTCAAATTTTAATCACTGGCGTTGTTGCTTTAGTTGTTATTTCAATGGCTTTGGCCTTTGGGCTTGGGGGCAAAGATGTGGCCAAAGAAATTCTTATGGGCATGCGCAACAAAATGAAGGACTAAGCTTAAAATTAAGCTTTATTTTCTGTTAATAGAAAACTAAAAACTCCTCTTGACAGGAGTTTTTAGTTTTGTTAGAATGACTTTATGGAAAGAAAAGAATCATTGCAATTTTTAAAGCGTCCGTAAGGCAACCTTTTTGATTTGCTCTACATCGCTTTAAAAAGGCGATTTTTGTTTTAAGATAGAAGGATGTTCGTTCCAATTTCACTAAAGGTCCGCCTAAAGCGGAGCACTTTAGCGAGCTTGTTTGGCGCTAAGCTTACAAAAAAAGCGAAAAATGAAAACCAAACAGGTATATATGTGAATTTTAAGAGATGGTTACGAACCATCTCTAAAAGTCAATAAGTACTGACTGCAAATTTTACCCAGTTAAATAGTCCGCCTTTTGGCGGGCCATCGTCTAGCGATATTTAACAGGGTAAAGCTTTAGCATAAAAAGAGGTTACTTATGGGCAAATGGTGGATGCCTTGGGAGCAGGAGGCGATGAAGGACGTGGCGTGGCTGCGATAAGCTTCGGCGAGGTGCTTAGCAACCTATGACCCGGAGATCTCCGAATGTGGAAACACTTTGCGGCAAACCCGCAAAACCCAACCCGCAAGGGATGGGGGCGAACCCAGCGAAGTGAAACATCTTAGTAGCTGGAGGAAAAGAAAAAAAATAAAAATATTCCCCAAGTAGCGGCGAGCGAAAAGGGATGGGCCTAAACCAATGAATAGTAACTTAGGTCAGACCTCCTAAAAAACTTAGGAGCCCAGTTTGGGGGAGGTCTGACCTAAGTTACTATTCATTGGGGTTGTAGGATGATAATAGGGATTTATCCCGGGAAGTCAAAAAAATTGCTTTGGTTAGCTGAATGCCCCTGGAAAGGGCGGGCAGAGAAGGTGATACCCCTGTAAGCGAAAACCAGCAAAACTTCCTGATTATTATTCCTGAGTACCTTAGGGAAAGAAAGCCCTGAGGGAATCTAGCTGGACTGTCAGCTAAGGCTAAATACTACCTGCTCACCGATAGTGAACTAGTACCGTGAGGGAAAGGTGAAAAGTAGCCCGGTGAGGGCGTTGAAATAGTACCTGAAACCATTTTGCCTTCAAAGAGTGGGAGCTGCCGCAGCTCACTGTGTTTGCTGCGGAATGATCAATTTTCAATGATCAATTTTCAATCAATTTTCAATTATTTAATTTTTTAATTTTAAAATTGGGATTTGTTTGAAAATTGAAAATTCGTAAATTGAAAATTTCGCCAAAGCGAGCATAGCGAGCTGTGGCGGTGACCGCGTGCTTTTTGTAGAACGAGCCAACGAGTCTTCCTACTTTCTTCGTCTAAGCGGTTCTGCCGCTAAGGCATAGTGAAAGCAAGCGTTAATAGCGCGACCTTAAAAGAAAGTGGGCGGGACCCGAAGCCAGGCGAGCTTGCCATGACCAGGATGAACGTCTCCGAAAGGCGACAGGAGGTCCGAACCAATAAGCTGTGCAATGCTTTTGGATGAGTTGTGGTAAGGAGTGAAAAGCTAATCGAGCCTGGGAATAGCTGGTTCTCCCCGAAATAGCTTTAGGGCTAGCCCAAGTAAATAATTTTATGGGGGTAGAGCACTGAATGGTTTGTCATTGGGTTTTCCCAGATAAGCCAATCAAACTCCGAATACCGTAAAATGTTCCTTGGAGTCAGAACGCGGGAGCTAAGTTCCGTGCTCAAAAGGGAAACAGCCCAGACCGTCGTCTAAGGCCCCTAAATTTAAACTAAGTGTTATAAGGAAGTGGGTTTTCTATAATAGTTAGAAAGTTCGCTCAGAGGCAGCTATCTTTTAAAAAGTGCGTAATAGCTTACTATCTGAGAAGACCCGCGCCAAAGTATGCAGGGGGCTCAAGTTTAATGCCGAAGACACGGACTACCACCGCAGCTCACTGTGTTTGCTGCGGAATGATCAATTTTCAATGATCAATTTTCAATCAATTTTCAATTATTTAATTTTTTAATTTTAAAATTGGGATTTGTTTGAAAATTGAAAATTCGTAAATTGAAAATTTCGCCAAAGCGAGCCCAGCGAGCTGTGGCGGTAGTGGTAGGGGAGCGTTCTTTGTTCACTGAAGCTAATTCGCGAGAATTTGTGGAGAACAAAGAAGTGAGAATGTTGGCATGAGTAACCGCAATCGCGATGAAATTCCGCGACACCGAAAGCCCGAGGTTTCCTTGGCAATGGTAATCAGCCAAGGGTTAGGCGGCCCTAAGCTAACTGCCGAAGGGTATTTAGCGATGGACAGGTGGTTAATATTCCACCCCCTCGATATTTTTTCAATGAAGTGCGAAGTGTAGTAAACAAGGCGAGTTATTGGATTCTCGTTTGCAGCTTTAGGAGACAAGAGCTGTGAGGAACTAGGGTAATACCTAGGAACTTTGTCGAGCACGCTTCCCAGAAAAGCTTCAAAGAGCTAAGAATATTGAGCCCGTACCGCAAACCGACACAGGTGGGCAAGCGCAAGTATGCTAAGGTGAACGAGTGAAACTTCGTTAAGGAACTAGGCAAAAAAGCAGGCGTAAGTTTTCGATATGCCTTGCCTTGCGCTTCGCACAAGGAAATCCTAAATCCGAAATTCTAAACAAAGAAAAAAAATTCTAAATCCTAAATCCGAAATTCTAAACAAATTACAAATATTAAATTACAAATTCTAAATAAAAACGCAAAAACCCCGCAAGGGAAGTTTGTAATTTAGAATTTAGAGTTTGTTTAGGATTTAGATATTAGAATTTAGAATTTTCTCGTGCGGAGCGCGAGGTCGCAGCGACTGACCCCAGGCGACTGTTTACCAAAAACACAGGTCCCTGCTAACTCTTAAAGAGGATGTATAGGGGCTGAAACCTGACCAGTGCCCGTGTGTCAAAACTGGGGGTAGGCCGTGCCTCATTGCATTCGGCACGGAATTTACTAATTTTCAATGATCAATTTTCAATCAATTTTCAATTATTTAATTTTTTAATTTTAAAATTGGGATTTGTTTGAAAATTGAAAATTTGTAAATTGAAAATTCCGCCCGAGTGCAGCGAGGTGCGGCTGGCTCACTGGACTAAGCCACGGGTGAACGTCCGCGGTAATAAAAGAGTTGCCGCTTGGCTAAAGCAATTTAGCCAAAAAAACTTGACTATATGCTGGAAACTCTGGCGTACTTTAGGAGAAATCCGACAAGTGTATCCGTAAGGGCGGATGCCAGACAATCAGCAGGAAAGGTCGCGAATCGAATTTTGGAACGTCTTGAGTGGCTGTTAACTTCGTGTCCACGAAATCCCGACTCTAGATAGTATTCTTTCTACTCGATATACCGAGAAAGAGGAATGCTGTCAAAAAAAGAGGGCGGGTAGTACCCACATAAAGTATAGATAATGTGGGATAGTGGAAAGCTCTAACAGTCACTCATAATAGCGATAATGAATTTGTTATCGCTCCAAGGTTCGATTCGCGAAATCCTCAGAGACTACACGTCAAGCCCCGCCCAAAGCTAAGGCATTGTGGCGGGTGAAGATATAGTCCATACTTCAAGCGATTGAAGAATAAGGTCAAAATGAACTCTGACCGTGTTAAAGTAGGAAACAACTGCTTTAGTAAAATTCGGCTATATGCTGGAACATCTGGTGCATCTGGCAATACTCTGGTATAATTAAGGAATAATACTCCTTTATCATTATGCCAAGTAAAAAATTGTCCAGTGCAGACAATCAGCAGGAAAGATTCAATTTTGCCAACTGGATTGTTGGCTTCGTTGATGGAGAAGGCTGCTTTACAGTAAGCTTTTTCTCGCATCCAAAATCTCGCTTAAGACTAAAATGGCAAGTATTCCCTGAGTTTGTAATTACTCAAGGAATAAAAAGTCAAGCTACTTTAGAAAAAATAAAAGATTTTTTGGGTTGTGGAAAAATATATCTTAACAAAAGAAGAGATAATCATCACGAACATCTAGTAAAATTTGTCGTAAGAGATCGTAACGATTTACTTACAAAAATTTTACCATTTTTTGAAGAAAACCAATTAAGAACAGCTAAAATAAATGACTTTGCTATTTTTGCAAAAATTATTAAAATGATGCAAAAAGGCAATCATCTCCAAGAAAAAGGATTAGCTAAGATTCGCTTATTGGTCCAAAAAATGAATAACAGAAAATTTAGATGATTAATAAATTGAAAATCCTCAGAGGCCATACGCCGAAAACGTATTTTGTTTTTTTAAGCAAAACGTTAAGATATGGTCCGAACTCTGTGGCGACATAGAGAGTTTGCTTTAATGATAAAGCAAGAATAACATTATTGAGCGTAATCCCTTGCCGCGTAAGTTGCGGCCCGCATGAAAGGTCCAACGATCTGGGGACTGTCTCAACGAAGTGCTCGGTGAAAATGTAGTGCCCGTGAAGATACGGGACACCTACGGCTAGACGGAAAGACCCCGGGAGCTTTACTATAAGCTCTTATTGGCTTGCCAGTTTTTATGCGTAGCGTAGCGGGTAGGCTTTGAAACCCCATTCTCGGATGAGGTGGAGCCAACAATGAAACACCCGTCTTAAAAATTGTCAAATCTAATCCCCCACCACTTTTTTTGATGTCCAAAGTTAGTTAAAGCTGTAAAGCCAAAAACGAATTTGCCATTTTACAGAGAACTTACAGAGAATGTCAACAAAAGTGGTGGGGGAGACCGTGAGAGCTTGGTAGTTTTAGTGGGGCGCTAGCCTCCAAAAAAGTAACGGAGGCGTTTAAAGGTCGGCTAAGTGTGAATGGAAACCACACCGATAGGGCAAAGCCAAAAGCCGGCTTTACTGCGAGAGGGACATCTCGAGCAGTTGCGAAAGCAGAACTTAGTGAACCGACCTTAATCTATAGGATTGAGGAAGATAATCGGCTAAAAGTTACCCCGGGGATAGACCCTGAAATAAGGGTCTGTTGTCCAACTCCGTCGTAAGGCGGAGAATACCAAAAGAAAAACCTACTTCTTTTGGTTGGTACGGCTTATAACGGTGAACCAAAGGTTGGTCTTCCTCTTTGAGGTTTTAGACCTTTAGGAACACCGTGGGAAGTTAAGAAGGCATAAAAAACAATGACAAACTTAACCACAAAACAAAAATTTGTTTTGTACAGCGCTATTTTGGGCGATGGTTATTTACAAAAAACCGGTTCCAAAAACGCGCGATTAAGATTAGAGCATGGCGCTAAACAAAAAGATTATCTATTTTGGAAGATAGAAATGCTCCATCCGTTTTTTCAGGGTAAACCTAAAAAAGTGGAAAGAATTCATCCTATTACCAAAAATACTTATTTTTATTGGTGCCACCAGTCCCAGACAAATGCGTATTTGGGGAAATTGAGAAATGTTTTTTATCCTCAAGGAAAGAAAATGATACCACAATCAATAGAAAAATATCTAAACTCGTCTTCATTGGCAGTTTGGTATATGGACGATGGATATTATTATGGAAGAGATAAATGTGGCTATCTTTATCTTGGCAATGTTTCGCAAGAGGAGGCAGAAACATTACAAAACGCATTGAAAAATAAATTTCAGCTTTGCGTTCATTGGCTAAAAAAGAAAAAGGGCTATGCAATTTATTTTCCGCCGACAGAAATGCGGAAATTAAAAGCATTGCTAAAAGGTTCTTACTTAGATCAATTTAATTATAAATTTCCTTCTTAACCCCGTAACGACTGAGGCTTTTAAGCCAAGATAGCGGTAAATAACCCGCTATCAAATGCCGTCTCCGCCCAAAGCTAAAGCATTGTGGCGGATGAAGATATAGTCTATGTAAAAATTACATGAACAGGCTAGTAGAGCCCGAGCGTCCATAGCGACGGCTCTGTTCGGCACCTCGATGTCGGCTCACCACATCCTGGAGGTGGAGAAGCTTCCAAGGGTTTGGCTGTTCGCCAATTAAAGTGGTACGTGAGCTGGGTTCAGTACGTAATTTACGTTGCGTAATACTACAGTAATGTGGTATAATAGCACTGACTAAAATCGGAGAAACCCTTAAAGAGAACCCGTACATTCTCAAGGGCAATTCCGAGGGTAATTCAAGATCAATTATGCAAGATACAAAGTTAAGTTATATCGCCGGCTTCCTAGACGGAGATGGCTGTATAATGCTCCAACTAATTCGTAGAAAAGATTACAAGTTAGGATATGAAATTAGGGCAAGCGTGGTTTTTTACCAAAAATAAAAAAATAAATATTTTTTAGCTTGGTTAAAAAACAAACTTAAGACAGGGTACCTAAGAGATCGAAATGACGGAATGTCAGAATATACGATAGTGGGGGTAAAACCCGTTCAACAGATTTTGCAAAAAATCGCACCTTTTTTAATTTTGAAAAAAGAGCATTGCAAAGTAGTTTTGAGGGTTTTAAAAAAAATGCCTCAAGGGAGTAGAGGAATGGAGGCAAAGAAACTATTACGATTAGCTAAAGAAGTGGATAAATTCTTTTTTTTGAATTATTCAAAAAAAAGAACTAATACTTCTCAAAAGTTAGAAGAGTATCTAAAATTGCATAAAATCTTGAGCCCGTAGAGACTTTATACTTAAAAATATAGGATAAACGGACGAAAACGTTTATAATACGTCAGCCCCGCCTTATGCGGGTGAAGATATAGTCCATGCTTATCTAAAGATAAGAATAACATGCGCGAGACAGTACGGACCCTATCTACCGTAGGCGACGAGTCTTGAGGGAATTCCGAGGCAGTACGAGAGGACCCTTCGGAGTCAACCTCTGGTGTACCAGTTGTCACGCCCGTGGCATTGCTGGGTAGCTAAGTTGGTTAAGGATAAGCGCTGAAAGCATATAAGCGCGAAGCCCATCCCAAGATTAGGACTCATTTGAGATTGGTCAAAGACTATGACCTTGATAGGCCCTAAGTGTAAGCTTGGTAACAAGCTCAGCTGAGGGGTACTAATAAATCGAAATCTCTTTTTGTGCTTTTTTTGCAGTCAGTACTTATTGACCTTTAACTATTTACCTATTAACAAGGCGATTTTACCGAAGGTGCTCCACCTGTTCCCATTCTTCACCCCCCACCAATTAGACATTATTGTGGCGGTTATACTGGGTTTGTCCCACCTGTTCCCATTCCGAACACAGAAGTGAAATAACTCAAGGCCGATGATAGTGGTTTTACCGCGAAAGTAGGTAACCGCCACAATAGTGTTTTGGCTAATTAGCGGGGGGCGGGCACAGAAGTGAAATCCTTCAGGGTTGCAAAGGCAACTGCTTGCCTTTGCAAGGGCAATTTAGGAAAATTATGTGCCGTTAGGCACAATTTTCCGTTAAAAATTGCCCAGGGCCTCAATAGTCCTTTGGGGCGAAAGTAGGTCGTCGCCTTATTAATGGGTAAATACAAAAAAATCTCAACTAGCTTAAAAAACTATCTTAAAAAAAGATAGTTTTTGCTTATTGAAATCATGTCGTTTTCAGAGTATAATTGAGTATGCAAAAGAAAAAAACAAAAAAAATTCTAACTATTCTCTTTATTTTTCTTGGTTTAGTTTTCTTCTCTTCCCTTGTTTCCAATAAAACAAAAAATTTATTTCACTTAATTTTATCACCCGTAGAAAACTATTTTTGGCAAAAAAATAATTCTTCTCTTGGTTTTATAAATTGCCTTTTTAATCACAAAGAAATCTTAGAAGAAAACGAAACCTTAAAAACAGAAAACATTTCCCTTTTAACGAAACTTAACGATTTAGGAACCATTACCCAAGAAAACGAGGCCCTAAGAAAGCTAAACGATTTAGAAAGCGAAAAGGGTTTTAGTTTATTATTGGCCAAGCTTGCCTCTCGAGGGATTGAAGGGGATAGCTTGCTCATAAATAAAGGGCGAAAAGACGGGCTTCAAGTTGGCCTTACAGCCCTTAACCAAGCTGGCGCTCTTTTGGGCTCTTTAAGCGAGGTTTTAGATAATTCCTCAAAAATTACTTTAATAACCTCACCCAACCAAATTTTTGATATTTCAATTAAATCAGAAGCAGAGGTTTTAGCTTTAGCTCAAGGAAAAGGCGATTTAAACCTTTCTTTCCAATTTGCTTTAAAAGAAGAGAACCTTTCTTTGAAAGATTTGGTTTTTACTTCGGGCTTGGGAGGCAAATTCCCCGGTGGCGTTTTAGTTGGCTATTTAGAAGAAACTAAAAAAAACGAAGCGGAAAAATTCCAAGAAGGAACCGTTAAGCCCTATTTTTTAGAAACAACTCTAAACCAGGTCTTTATTATTACAAACTTCGCTAAAGCCCCAGAAGGTAACTAAAATGCTAAAAACTAGCTCATTTTTAAAAAAGGCCTTAATTCTAATCGCTATCTTTGCTTTGCTTTTTTTAGAAAATACCCTCCCACTTTTAAAAGAGGCAATCTTTTTAAAAAACTTACCTCTTTTAACGATTTTTCTTTTTATCTTTTTTTCAAAAAGCCCTGCTGTTTTTTTCTTAGCTTTTTTTAGTGGTGCCTTCCTTGATTTTTATTCTCCCTTGCCTTTATTTTCTTTCGCCTTTCTTTTCTTAACAATATCCTTCGCGACTAAATATCTTCAAAAAATGTTTGAGGACAATGGCTTTTGGAGCTTTTTTGTCTCCTTTTTGTTTGGTTTTCTTACCTTTCGCTTGCTTGTTTTTTTATCTTTTTCAGGTTTAAAATTTTATTTTAACTCCTTTTTAAAGGATTTTATTTTTTCTGTTGTTTTAGTTATTCTCGCCTTCTTGATTGTTAAATATTATAAACGTTTTTTACACCCTTAATTTATGAAAGTTAAAAGAAAAAACCATGAGCTTGAATTTGAAGATGTCTTCTTAGATAAAATTGCCAAACAAAGAGCCAAAGAGGACTTTTCAGAAGAAATTAAGTTGGAAAACCCTCTTTCGAGAACAAACTTTTTAATTTTAAATATCCTTATTTTCTTTACCCTGCTAACCTTGGGGGTTTTTGCTTTAAAAATGCAAATTTTTAATAAAAAAGAGTACGAGGCATTAGCCCAAAAGAATAAATATATTTCTATAAGTTACAGCTCAGAGCGGGGGATTATTACTGACAGAAACAACTTGCCCTTGGTTGAAAACGAAATTAACTTTGATTTATATTATAATTACACCCAAAAAGAACAATTCGAACAAAACCTTGCTTTAAAAGAAATTGCTTTGATTTTAAACGAAAGCGAAGAGCAAGTAGAAAAAATAATCGCAAACCCTGAAAACAAGCTCATCAATGAAAATCTTTTGCTTCTAAAAAAAGACCTCTCCCATCAAGAGCTTGTTTTGTATGAGGCAAAAAAAGAAGGCCTACCCTTTTTAACTTTAAAAAGAAGGGCTTTAAGAAAATACACGGAAAGCGCCTGCTTGGGGCATGTTTTGGGTTATTTAGGTAAAATCTCGCCAGATGAATTTGCCAGTACGAGCGAATACGCTATCGCTGATTATGTGGGAAGATATGGTATTGAAAATGTTTATGAAAATATTCTTAAAGAAAAAAAGGGTGAAGTAAAAATAGAGCGAACTGCCAAGGGCGAGGAAATCTCCAGAGTAGTTGTTTCTTTTCCTCAATCGGGAGAGAGCGTTAAGTTAGAGATTGATCTTGCTTTACAGAAAAAAACAGTCGAAATTTTAAAAGCCACCTTACAGGAAGCCCAAGTAAAAAAAGGGGTTGTCATGGCCTTAAATCCAAAAACAGGGGCAATTCTTTCTTTAGTTTCTTTACCTTGCTTTGATAATAACTTGTTTGCTGGGGGCATTTCAGAAAGCAATTGGCAAAAGCTTAATCTTGACCCCCTTAACCCCCAACTCAACAGGGCCTTGGGCGGGCTTTACCCAACGGGCTCCTCTTTAAAACCGTTCGTGGGAATAGCTGCCCTGAACGAGGGAATAATCACAGAAAATACTTCCTTTTACTGCCCTAAAGAGCTTTGCATTGAAAACCAATATAACCCAGAAAAGGCCACTTGTTTTCCTGACAATGTCTACCATGGTTGGAGCAACATAAAAAGGGCTATCGCTGAATCGGTTAATCCATTTTTCTATTTAGTTGCTGGGGGCTATACGCCACCTAAAAAATCCAGTGTTTATTATATACCTGAACTACCCAATAAAATCAAAGGCCTAGGCGCTGAAAAATTAGCTCAATATTTAAAAATGTTTGGTTTTAATGAAATAACCAAAGTTGATTTAACTGGCGAAGTTTCAGGCAGGGTACCGACGCCTGAATGGAAAGAAAGCTACTTTTCAGATAAAACTAGCCAAATGTGGTACTTGGGGGATACCTATAATTTATCCATTGGTCAGGGGTTTATGTTAGCTACCCCGCTTGAATTAGCTAAGGCCTATATGACTTTAATCAACAATGGCTTAATCTTAACCCCCCATATCGCTCAAAAAGAAACGCAAACAGAAGGCAAATTAGACATTCCCAAAAAACATTTTCAAACCATCAAAGAGGGGATGAGGCAGTGCGTCACAGCTGGCTCGTGTTCTCGTTTAAAAAACCTGCCTTTCACAACAGCGGGTAAAACAGGCACAGCCCAGGTCTATTCTAACCGAGAAATTTACAACAACTGGATCGCCACCTTTGCCCCCTATGAAGACCCCGAGATTTTAGTGATTGTTTTAATTGAAGAAGTAGAGGGTCTGCGGGCCTCTGCCCAACAAACCGCCGAACAGTTGCTATACTACTACTTTGTTGCAGGCAAAATAACCAGCAAAGAAAAAACTCAATCAGAGTAAACTCGAAAACAAGACAGACCGATTACGTTATCTTGTTCTCCTCAGTAAGCAAAGATAAAAAATAAGTTGACTTTATTTTGTTTCCCTTTATAATAAAGTAATATGGCTGAAGCAATCATCACAATTCCAGAGAAAAAGTTAGTTAGCTTAATGAGGCAAACAATTTCTGAAACAATTCGGGATATTTTTCTTGACCCAGATATTGGTTTAGAATTAAAAGAAAGCTTTGTTGATGGGCTCAAGGGTTCCATAAAGGCAAAAAAAGCGGGTAAGTTAATATCCTTTGAAAGTATTTTAAAAAAGTACCAAGAATAATCTATGGCTCAATGGAAAAATTATTTTACTGAAAAAGCCAACGGCGATGTGGCTATTTTGGATAAAAAAATTAGGGAAAGAGTTTTTAGCAAGATAAAATTTTTAAACGAGAATTTTGACCAAATAGTTCACCTGCCCTTAGGATATCAGTGGCAGGGCTTTTTTAAATTAAGAGTGGGGGACTATCGCATTATTTATGAATTTGAAAATAATCTTATCACCATTCATCGCATAAAACATCGCAAAGATGTGTATAAAAATAAATAAAATTATAGGCCTATGGCTCAAATTGACAACATAAAACAAGTTCGGCTGGAAAAACTAAAAAAACTTGAAAATATGGGGTTAAACCCCTTTCCAGCTAAAACAAAAAGAACCCATACCATTAAAGAGGCATTGGAAGGTTTTACAATGCTCTCTAAAAAAGAAACTGAAATTTGGTTAGCTGGCAGGATTATGATTCAAAGGGGGCATGGGGCTATTTTGTTTCTCTCGCTAAAAGACGGAACAGGGGATATCCAAATTATTTTAAAAAAAGATGTTTTAGGGGAAAAGGCCTTGGCTTTATTTAAAGAAGTAACGGATACGGGTGACTTTATTGAAGCAAAAGGGGTTTTAATAGAAAGCAAAACAAAAGAGAAAAGCGTAATGGCCAGTGACTTTAACATTTTAACTAAAACGCTCTTGCCAATGCCTGAAAAATTTCATGGGCTTCAAGACGAAGAAGAAAAATTAAGGAAAAGGTACTTAGACATTTTATTTAACCCTGAAATTAAAGATCTTGTTTTAAAAAGAGATCTTTTCTGGAACTCAATTAGGAACTTTTTAAAGCAAAGGGGGTTCGTTGAAGTAGAAACCCCTGCTTTAGAAGTAACGGCTGGGGGTGCCGATGCTCGGCCATTTATTACTCACCATAACGCCTTAGACCTTGATGTTTATTTACGGATTTCAATGGGCGAGTTATGGCAAAAAAAATTAATGGCAGCCGGCCTAGAAAAAACCTTTGAAATAGGCCGTCAATTTAGAAACGAGGGGATGTCTGCGGAGCACTTGCAGGACTATACCCAAATGGAATTTTATTGGGCCTATGCTGATTATGAAGAGGGGATGAAATTAGTTGAAGAAATGTATAAGTATGTAGCCCTTGAAACCTTTAAAACCTTAAAGTTTAAAATCAGGGGTTTTGAAATTGACTTAGGCAAAAAATGGGAAAGATACGATTACCGAGATATTATTTTAAAACAAACAAAAATTGATATTTTAGAAACGAGCTTGCTCGAAATAGAAAAAAAATTGCAGGCATTGAAAATTGATTATGTTAAAAAAGGTTTTAATTTATCAAGAGGGATTGACTGCCTCTGGAAATACTGCCGAAAAAACATAAAGGGCCCTGGGTTTTTAATTAACTTACCTGTGCTTGTCTCGCCTTTAGCTAAAAGGATTGAAAAAAATCCCGAATTTACCCAAAGGTTTCAGGTTATAATAGCGGGGTCAGAGTTGGGTAACGGCTATTCAGAATTAAACAACCCCCTTGACCAAGCGCAAAGATTTACTGAACAACAAAAACTAAGAGAAGCGGGGGATGAGGAAGCGCAAATGTATGACGAGGACTTTGTTGAAATGTTAGAATATGGTATGCCCCCAACTTGTGGCTTTGGGCTCTCCGAGCGCCTGTTTAGCTTTTTAATGGACAAACCAGCCCGCGAATGCCAAATCTTCCCCTTGATGAGGCCAAAGTTATCATAAAAACTATGAACAAAAATTTGCTCTGGTTAATTTTAGGCCTCTTGGTTTTTCCCTTGGTTTGCAGGGCGAATGTGGCCATGGGGTTTTTGATTAATTATTTGCCTGTCTTTTTTCTTTCAGCCCTTTTGGGTATTTGTGTCATCGAGGCCTGGAATATTGAAAAATACTTACATTTAACAAAGACAACGGCCTTTTTAGTCGCTCTTGTTCTTAACCTAATTACCAGCACGATAGGGATAGGCACGACTAAAATCATTAACATAGACCCCCTTGGCACTGCTTATCTTGGCGTTTTCGTTCTTAGTTTTTTAATAGAATCTCTCCTTTTGAAAATTTTTTCCAAAAATTATTCATGGAAATCATTATTCAAAACAGGATTAATAATGAACTTTGAATCATACATTTTTTTATTCGCTTTTTTTATGTCAGATATGTTCGCTCTTACCCCGATCATTGCCGTTTTTATTTTTTATCATATGTTTAAATTGCTAATCCCGCAAAATAAATTCAAAAAAAATATTTTTATCTTGCTCTCGATAATTTTAGCAGCTAACCTTTATTTTTTCATAATTTATCAAATGCCTAAACCAGGCAACAAGCCAAAAGACTTTCGCATTATTTCAGTTATTGCACAATCAAGAACAATTATGTCTTATATATCCGCTAATAATGAGGATTATAGCCAATTCAGTTGTTTTTATTTAGATATGGAGCCGTTATGTTCAGAAATCAAAAAAAATTATAAAGACGGCAACGACAATGTCCCCATAATAGCTAGAAGCGCAGATTTTAAAGAGGCCTGCATTTATTCTCCGTTAAATGGAGCAAAAAAATCAAATCCTCCTGATAAATGGTACTGTGCTGACAGTATAGGACATTCTGGCTACACGAGCACAAGCCCTGATTCTGTCAAATATTGTATAGAGGGGAAAAGCGCTGTTTGCCCTCCGCTAGAAATGTAAAAAGACTGATAACATAATTATTTGACATTTAAAAGTTAAAAAGTATAATAAGATAATAGCTTAGCAAAATTAAATAAAAAAGATATGGCTACTCAAGCAGTTAACGATAAAATAACTTTGTCCAAGTCAGCCGTTCAAATACAAAACGGTATGGTTATTTTACCCCTACAAGAATATAAAAAATTGTGCGAAAACACCATCCCAAATTATTATTTAAAGGGAAAAGAAGCAGAAAAGTTGGCTTGCTTGGTTCGAGATGGAATGGTCGAATACAAAACAGGTAAAACCATTAAGGCGAATTCTTTAGATGAGGCCTTAAAAATTTATGGGCGAGGAAAAAGAAATAACCGTTAATTATTCACGCAAGTTTTTAAAAGAAATGTCAAAATTGCCTTCGCGTGTTATTGAGCAAGCCAAAGAA
>Ga0210057_1004051_pt1 | contig 19775 bp, 16 predicted proteins | sample CryGeyCG2114_010_2_FD_183968 | JGI IMG/M metagenome (GOLD analysis project Ga0210057, IMG submission 183968) | Groundwater microbial communities from aquifer - Crystal Geyser CG10_big_fil_rev_8/21/14_0.10 (SPAdes) (version 2) | ecosystem: Environmental > Aquatic > Deep subsurface > Groundwater ...
AGAAACTAATCAAAATGATTCTGAAGATGAAGAGGATCAAGAAAATTTAGATGATATGGAAGAAAATGATTCTGAAGATGAAGATAATTTTGAAAACCAGGAAAGAGAGCAAGAACATAGGTCTTTGAAATTTGAAGATAAAGAAAGATTAAGATTTAGTGGAAACAGTTCAGAAATTCCAAAAGAATGTGAACAAGAAGGTGCTGTTCTTAAATGTGAATTTGAAAATGGAACAAGGGAAATGAGAATTATGGCTGGAAATTCTGGAAATATTATTTTTCAAGTAAAGGGAGATAATGTTAGCACAGATGTTCAATTATATCAAAGAAATGGAACATTTTATGGCCAGTTTAGAAATAATACAAAAGAAATAAAATATATGCCTGAACAAGTTAGAGAAAGATTAAAAGAACATATTAAGGCAAAAACAGAGAATTCAAGTTTTGAATTTGATTTAAATGAAGATGGTCAATATGAAGTTCAGTTAAAAAAACAATCAAGATTATTTGGATTTATCTCAGTTCATGAAAATGTTAATGCCCAGGTTGATCCTGAAACTGGAGAAGTTGTTGATGTGAAAAACCCATGGTGGGGATTTTTAGCTTCTGATATTTCTGCTTAATTCTTTACCAACAATTTTAAAAGTAAGCGCTAATTATTCTTTTTTGTTCTAAACAGAAAAAAAGATAAAATGACAATATATTCACATTCCAGGTTAAGCACTTTTGAAACATGCCCTTTAAAATTCAGATATAAATATCTTGATAGAATTATTCCTGCAATTGAAATGAGTATTGAAGCTCATCTTGGAAAAAGTGTTCATTCTGCTCTGGAATGGTTATATAAACAAATTAAAAACGGAATCACTCCAGAACTTGATCAGGTTATTATTGTCTATAAAAATGAATGGGAAGAAAACTGGGATTCTTCTATAAAAAATGTCAAGAAGAGATTTACTCCAAAGGAATATTTCAACAAAGGTATTAATTTTATTTTGGATTACTATATGAAAAATAGGCCATTCAAAGAAAATACTCTTGCTGTGGAAAAGAGAATTGTCATTGATTTGGATAAAACTGGAAAATATAAACTACAAGGATATATTGATAGGCTGGCATATAATCTAAAGACAGGAGAATATGAAATTCATGATTACAAAACTGCAAATAATCTTCCTGAACCAGAACATATTGAAAATGATAGACAACTTGGCCTGTATAGTATTGCCATAAAAGAAGAATTTGGTCATGATAAGGAGATCACTCTAATATGGCATTATCTTGCCTTTAATAGAAAAATTTATTCTAAAAGAACCCCTGAACAACTGAAAAGATTAAAAGAAGAAACAATTGAATTAATAGATAGAATAGAAACTGCTAAAAATTTTCCTCCAAAAAAATCCTATCTATGTTCTTGGTGTGAATATCAGGCAATTTGCCCTCTATGGAATGAAAACCCTCCAACAACTAAAGAAGAAGCTGAAAAAATATTAAGAAAAGAAATTAAAAAATAATTACTTCTTTTTTCTTGTTGAAGTTCTTTTTGGTATTGCTTTTGGTTTATCCTTTATTTTTGGTTTCATCTTGGAGAAAACAAAAATATACAATATTGGAAGAATACCAACAGTGTTTAGAACAGCCATAATTACAAACCATGCAAGATGATTATTTCTCGCAGATTTCCAAAGAGCAACAGCTTTCCATGCTAGGGACCACACACTTATGAATGCAAATAGCCAGATTGACATTCCCAGTTGCTCTGATAAAAGAGATAGACTTGTTTCCATTTTCACCTCCTATAAAATAAAACTCTTTTTAGTTTAAAAAAGTATTTGATAAACATTTATATTACAAATTTTATTTTTTGTTTTTTCTTAATAAAATCAAACCTATTATAATGAGTAATATTGAAATAATCAAACCAATTAAAGCTAAAAAAGAACCTTGAGTAGAAACATTTCGCAATATTGAAAATCCTGTTATAGTTTGTTCAGGTTTTAAATTAAATATAGAGACCACTCCCCCCACAATCCCAATAATAAGAGGCAATATTTCTTCTACTTCTCTTTCTAATCCCCCTTCTTGATTTCTTTGTCCTTCAATATTTTTAATTATTTTTTCTTGTTCATCTACTTTTTCTCTTAGTTCAGCAATTTGTTTTTTTGTTTTGTATATATTATATCCAGTTATGGAAGATTTTGTTCCACCATAGGTCATACCCATCCCTGTTCCAGTAAAAATTGGATTTTTATTAAAATATTTAAGAAATAAATTAAAAAATCCTCTTCTATCTATGTTTTTTTGTTTTGTTTCTGGCTCTTCTTCTGGTTTTTTTCCAGAAAAATAACCTAATAAATTATTAAATCCTCTTTTAGTTTTATCTAAAATCTCTTCTCCCTTTTTTACAGTTGGAACAATAGTGTTTTGATACATATCTCTTCCAGTTTTATATGTTTTTCCAATAAAACCTCCTACTAATCCTCCGAATGTTGCTCCAGCACCAATTTTTGCTAAATATTTAATTACTTCTCTACGTTGATAATCTATAGGTTCTTTAATATTTTTTTCATTATTAACCATTTTAATTAAGAATTAATATTCATATTTAAACCTTTTTTAATTATTTTTATTTTGTTATCATATTAGAGGGAACATAAATGTTTAAATACTAGACTTATTTCTAAATTATCTTAATCCTACAACCTGTGGGAATAAAGTTAAAGGAGCAATACAATATATTGTATGTGGCTTCTTTGTTTAAGCTTAAAAGAAAAATGGAATGCCCATATTGTGGTGACCTTTCAACAAAGGTTACTGATAAACGAGACTCTCCTGGAGGAACAAGAAGGCGAAGGGAATGTTTGAAGTGTGGTAAAAGATTCACAACATATGAAAAACCAGTACAAACTGAACTTTATATTATAAAAAAAGATGGAAAGCGGGAAAAATTTGAAAGGCAGAAACTTGAACGTGGGATACAGAAGGCTTTTGAAAAACGCCCTGTTTCCAAAGAAAAAATAGAAAAAATGATAAATGAGATTGAAGAAATGTTGAGAAGAAAGGGAAAGAAGGAAGTAAAGAGTACTTTTGTTGGAGAAATCATAATGAAAAAATTAAAGAAAATGGATAATATTGCATACATAAGATTTGCTTCTGTATATAGGGACTTTCAAGATGTTAATGATTTTAAAAAGGAAATACGAGAATTAAAATGAGTGAAGCTGAAACAGGACAGAGAGCCTACCATGGTTTGTCAAGGGATCAAATAAGGGATGTACTTGAAAGAGATGGTAAATTAGAAAGGGGATTAACAGGAGAAGATATCTCTTCTAGTTATAACATTCCTTCTGCAGAAGCAGATTATATTGCTAATTTCCTAAGGACAGAAAGAACCTATGCAGATAGACTTAACCAAGACGGAACACCTGGCTTAGAACCAACTACTTTTGCTGGGAAATATTTAGCACCCAATGAAAAAGGTCCACTCTATATGTGGAATAGAATTGCAGAATCAATTGCAAATCAAGAAGATGAACCATTGCAAGATTCATTTTATATTAATTTTTTACAAGCGTTGGATAATTTTGAATTTATTCCTGGAGGAAGGATAATGCATGGTGCAGGAAGAAAAGACATCAAAACTACTCTAAACAATTGTTATGTGGTTGGAATTAAAAACGATTCTATGAGATCAATTTTACAAGCATTGGAAGAAGAAGCACTGACCTATAAAATGGGCGGTGGTTGTGGTCATGATTTATCTGTCCTTCGCCCAAAAAATGCAAAAGTTAATGGGACAGGTGGTGGATCATGTGGTCCTGTTGGATTTATGGAATTATATAGTGTAACTACAGATACTATTGCTCAACATAGTAGGAGGGGTGCAAATATGCAAACATTAAGAGTAGAACATCCAGATATTAAAGAATTTATTGAAATAAAAAAAGACTTAACAAAAGTAAAAAAATCTAATATTTCTGTTTTATTGACTCACGAATTTATGAATGCTGTTGAAAATGATTCTGATTTTAATTTAAGATTCCCAGATAGAGCTGGCTATGAAAATTCTCCAGAAACAATTCAGTTTTACGAAACTAAATGGAATGGTGATTTTGAAACTTGGGAGGCCCAATTTAGAGCTGCTCAGAAAGAAGGCCTAATTCCTTCTGAATTAAAACCATTTAAGATTCATTCAACTGTTAAGGCAACTGATGTGTGGAATTCTATTATTGAAAGCGCACATAATTCTGCAGAACCAGGAATTATATTTTGGGACACTATGAAAGATTATCATAATGCACAATATGCTAGTCCATTGGTTTCTACAAACCCATGTGGAGAACAGCCCCTTCCAGATGGAGGATGTTGTAATCTAGCTGCTATTAATTTAGAAAGATTTGTGACCGAAAACAGTGAATTTAGATGGGATGATTTTAAAGAAAGGGTCAAAACAGGAGTTAGATATTTGGACAATGTTATTGATTTTAATTTAGATAGGCATGCTTTACCAGAACAAAGAGAAAATGCAACCAAGGATAGAAGAATTGGTTTGGGAATTTTAGGATTGGGAGATGCATTGTTAGGGATGAAAATTAAATATGATAGTCCAGAAGCTCTTGAGTTTGCAGATCAATTGGGTGAAACATTTAGAGATACAGCATATAAAACTTCTATTGAATTAGCACAGGAAAAAGGAGCATTTCCAAATTTTGATTGGAATGGTTATTCTAAGAGTAAATTTGTTCAAAACCTTCCTAAAGAATTACAAGAACAAATTAAAGAGAATGGAATTAGAAATGCAACAATTTTAACTGTTGCTCCAACAGGATCAGGAGCAATTATTGGACAAACCTCATCAGGTATAGAACCTATTTTGTATTTTGTTTCAGAAAGAGATTTAAGAAATATTACAGAAAAAAAACAAACATTTCAACTTACTGCACCAGTTGTTAAAAAAAGGAAGTTAGATTTAGAGAATCTTCCAGAATATGCTATAACTGCACATGATGTTGCTCCGGAATTTCGAGTTAAAATGCAAGGAACACTTCAGAAATATATTGATTCTTCTATAAGTTCAACTGTTAATCTTCCGACAGATACATCTGTTGAAACTGTTTCACAAATTTACATTGGGGCCTATAAAAAGGGATTAAAGGGAATTACAGTTTATAGAGAAGGTTCTAGGGAAGGAGTCATTAGAACAGTTAAAAAAGAAAATAAATTAGAACGAAAAACTAAAATTGATTGGCATCCTTCATTAAAAATAGGTTTTGACAATAAAGATTATGTATTTTCTAAAAAATATGAAATAGCTACCCCTGAAGGTCCACTTCATGTTAGTTTTACAACAGATGATCGAGGATTTCCAATAGAAGTATTTACAAACATAGGCCCAATTGGATCTACAAAAAGTTCAAATATTGCTGTTAGCGGATTGAGAGAATCTAGATATCTTCAACAAACAGAAGATCCAAATATACTTCAAATGGTAAAAGATTTTGGATCTGTTAAAGGAGATAGGTCAATTGGATTTGGAGAATCTAAGATAGATTCTTGGCAACATGGATTTTCTATAATCTTGAAACAACATGCAGAATCCTTTAGAATAATTGAGAAAGATGAATATGGTTTTTTAATACAAAAAGTTCACAAAAAAAGAGATGAAAATGATAAAATATATTTAGAAAAAAATGGTAACGGGCACAGAATATCTGATAAAGACCTTAGGGGAAATGTGGGAGAAGATGATGTTTGCACAAATTGTGGTGGAAGAATGACTATTCCAAAAGAAGGTGGATGTAAAACACTTAGTTGTCCTGAATGTGGGGCAGGAGGTTGTGATTAAAAATGAAAATAAAAATAAAAAAGCTACATGCTGATGCAATTATTCCAAAACATGCAATGGAAGGAGATGCTGGAATTGACCTTTCCTGTTTAGAAGATGTTGAAGTTGAAGCTGGAGAAAAGGTGATTGCAAGGACAGGACTTTCATTTGAAATTCCAGAAGGTTATTTTGGCTCAATGAGGGATAGGTCTAGTTTAGCGGCAAAATATGGGTTACATATAATTGCAGGAGTTATTGATTCTGGTTATCGTGGTGAGATAAGTATTGTATTCATAAATCATGGAAAAGAAAAAATTGTTATTACAAAGGGCCAAAGAATAGCTCAGCTAATTGTTCAACCATATGCTAACTGTGAGATAGAAGAAGTTCAGGAAATAAGTGAAACAAGTCGTGGAGATGGTGCATTTGGTTCTACCGGGACCCATTGATTTTCAATAAATTTATAAATACTCTTTCTTGTTAAAAACTATTAAAATATCTTTAAAAATAAAATGACTGAAGAAAAAAATGTTCCTGAATTAAGTTCTTCTGAATTTAATGAGTATACCAAAGAGGGTTTAGTTTTAATTGATTTCTTTGCAGAATGGTGTATGCCATGTTTGATTATGTCACCAGTTATAGAAGAGCTTAGCAATAAATTTGTTGGAAAAATAAAATTTGGAAAAATAAATGTTGATGATAATGGTGCCCTTGCACAAAAATTTAATATTGCATCTATTCCAAACTTTGTTCTATTTAAAGATGGAAAACAAATTGAACAATTTATTGGTTCAATGTCAGAAGAAGATTTTGAAGAAAAATTGAAAAAAGCTTTATAAACTATCTGAAACTCTTTAAAAAATATTTATGGCTCCGTAGCTCAGCCTGGTTAGAGCACTGGACTTTTAATCCAGGTGTCGGGGGTTCAAATCCCTCCGGGGCCGCTTGTTTCTTTTAATTTTTATTATAAAATTATTTTAAAAAATAGAAAAGCGGAGGCCGGGATTCGAACCCGGGAAAAGTCGGGTTGCAGCCGACTGCAGTAACCACTGTGCCACCTCCGCATGAATAAATGCGGTTTTTTGACTATAAAAGATTTTGTTTTAGGAAAATCGAATAGAACATAGGAAAATATAAAAATGTGTTTAATAGATATATATTAAATATGGTGAAAAAATCCAGGATTAAATTCAAGAACACCCTTGGAAGAAAAATAGAAGAATTTAAACCGATTAATAAAAAAGAGGTTGGGATGTATACTTGTGGGCCAACAGTTTATGCAAAGGCACATATAGGTAATTTGAGAGCATATATTTTTGCAGATACTGTTAAAAGAGTTTTAGAATATGGAGGGTATAAAGTTAAACATATTATAAACATAACAGATGTTGGCCATTTAACCTCTGATGCAGATGAAGGTGAAGATAAAATGCAGAAAGCTGCCAGAGAACAAAAATCCAATTCCTTGGATATTTCTAAAAAATATACAAATCAGTTTATAGAAGATATTAGAGCAATAAATATAATCCTACCCTATAAATTTACCAAAGCTACAGAGCATATTCAAGACCAAATAGATTTAATAAAAATATTAGAAAAAAAAGGATTTACCTATAAAACAAAAGATGGAATTTACTTTGATACATCTAAATTTCCAGAATATGGAGATTTTGCCAAATTAGACATTGCTGGTTTGAAGGCTGGAGATAGAATTGAAATGGGGGACAAGAAAAATAAAACAGACTTTGCATTATGGAAGTTCTCTCCTAAAAATGAAAAAAGAGATATGGAATGGGATTCTCCATGGGGTGTTGGATTTCCAGGTTGGCATATTGAATGTTCTGCCATGTCTATGAAATATCTTGGAAAAACATTTGACATTCATACAGGAGGTATTGATCACATACCAATTCACCATACAAATGAAATTGCTCAGTCCCAATGTGCAACAGGTAAAAAATTTGTTAATTATTGGTTACATTCTAATTTTCTAGTTAGAAGTGATGCTGAAAAAATGGGTAAATCTTTTGGAAATGTTCTTGATCTTAATAGTTTAAGAGATAATAATTTTAATCCTCTTTCATATAAGTATTTATGTTTAAATTCACATTATAGAAAGAGATTGTTGTTTGGAGAAAAAATAATGGTTTCAGCTTCAAATGCTTTTAACAAATTAAAAAAGGTTATTTTAGATATTAAAGAACAAGGAGCAAAAGTTATTCCATTAAACAAATTAGGGAATTCTGCTAAAGATTATTTAGCTAAATTCAAAGAAGCTGTTTTCAATGATTTAAATACACCACAGGGAATTGCAATTATGTGGAATATTTTAAAAGATAAAAATATTTCTGGAAATGAAAAAATAACTCTCTTAAATGATTTTGATGGAGTGTTGGGTTTAGGAATTCCTGAGATGAAGATAGAATCAAAAAATATTCCTCCAGATGTGGAAGAAATGTTTGATAGAAGAAATCAGCTAAGAAAAGAGAAAAAATGGGCTGAAGCAGATAAACTTAGGGTTATGTTGGAAGATAGTGGTTATCTAATTAAAGATTCTTCAGAAGGTTCTAAATTGGAAAAAAGGTAATATTTCTAATAAAATAAAACTTCAAAAACTACGCAAAAACCTCCAAAAATCCCTTTTAATTCATCAATTCTGGAACAAACAAAACCTTTATAAACCAAAAATTGGTCTTTTTTATTATTCAACAGTTGTTAAAGTCATTCATGCCTTTTGACAATTATACTAAATATCACCACCCCGTCGACAATATGCATACATTACAACCCAAACATATTAAACTTAATGAAAAAGAATCTGAACAAGTTTTAAATGATTTTAATATTGCTATTTCTCAACTACCAAAAATTCTTTCAAACGACCCATGTCTTCCAGAAGGATGCACAACAGGGGACATGATTAGAATAGAAAGAAAGGATGGGGACGAATTAAATATTTACTATAGGATTGTTGTATAATGGATCATTTAATTGTAAAAAAATATTTGCAAGATCATTCTCTTGTTGAATCTAATATTAAATCATTCAATGATTTTATTGATAATCGTATGCAGGAGATTGTAAATGAGATTCAAGAAACAATTGTTAATGAAGACTTTGAAATAACACTTGGAAAAATAAGTCTTGGCAGACCATTAGTTACAGAAGCTGATGGAAGTACTTCTAAAATAATGCCAACAGATGCAAGATTGAGGAGTTTAACATATTCTGCTCCTATAAGATTAGAATTAACTGTAAAAAAAGATGATCAAATTGATTCAGAAGAAGTTGAAATTGGAAGAATACCAATTATGGTTAAAAGTAAATTCTGTAACACAGATGGATTATCTCGAGATGAATTAATTGCAAATTATCAAGATCCTCAAGATCCAGGAGGATATTTTATTATTAAGGGTAATGAAAGGGTTATGGTAATGGCAGAAGATTTGGCTGAAAATCAAGCTTTTGTTGAAACAAATAGTAAGGGAGAATTAAATCTTAAGATGTTCTCTTTGAAGGGAACCTATAGAATACCTGCATTTATTTCTGAAGACAAAAGTGGAATTTTTGAAATTGGATTTAGTAGATTCAGAAATCTTCCTGCAGTGGTGGTACTAAAAGCTCTTGGACTTATCAAAGAATCTGATATTGCAAATTATATTGGCAGAGAAACAGATAGTGTTATTGTTAATTTATATGAATTTGTAAATATTGCTTCCAGTGAAGATGCAATGATGTATATTGCTGAAAAAACAAATCTCCAGGGTACAAAGAAAGAAGTTCTAGATAGAGTGAAGCAAAGAATTGATTCATATTTACTTCCCCACATTGGACAAAAAAAAGAAGACAGAATAAAAAAAGCAGTTACTCTATGTAAACTTATAAAACAATATTTAATTTCAAAGGAAAATCCTGATTTGAGAACAGATAAAGACCACTATGCAAATAAGAGAGTTAGACTTTCTGGTGATTTATTATCTACTCTTTTTAGAGTTCAACTTGGAATTTTAATAAGGGATATTCAATATTCTCTGCAAAAGGCAACAAAGAGAAGAAAATTCTTTTCTATAAAAATAATTGCAAAATCAACATTATTTTCCCATAGAGTTGAATCTGCAATTGCAACAGGTAGTTGGACAGGAGAAAGAAGTGGTATTACCCAAAACATGGATAAGACAAATTATCTTGCAATAATTTCACAATTACAAAGAGTTTCTTCCATGCTTCCAAGTGATCAGGAAAATTTTATGGCAAGAACATTGCATCCAACCCATTATGGAAGATTCTGCCCAATTGAAACTCCAGAAGGAACAGAAATTGGTTTAAGAAAAAATCTTGCAATACTTGCACAGGTTTCAACAAGAATAAAATTAGATGAAAATAAATTTATCAAAGATTTGGAGTCCATGGGTATGACTCGAGAAGGTTTTGATGGAAGAGAAATTTTGTTTAATGGAATATTTATTGGAAGTGCAAAAAATCCTGATGAGTTTGTCCAGAAAGTAAAAGAAAAAAGAAGAAATTCTGAATTACCAGCTCAATTGAATATAAGGAATGATGATGGATTTGGAATTATTTTAATTTCAACAGAACCTGGAAGAGTTTTAAGACCATTGATTATTATTGAAAATGGTGTTTCAAAATTAAAAAATGAACATTTACTTCAAATTGAATCTGGAGAATTAAATTGGAATGATTTATTAAAAAAAGGTATAATTGAACATCTCGACGCTGCAGAAGAAGAAAATGCACTTGTTGCACTTTATAAAGAAGATGTAACTGAAAAACATAGTCATTTGGAAATAGACCCAATTAGTTTATTTGGCGTTGTTACAAGTCTTGTTCCCTATGGAAATCATGATCAGAGTTCTAGATTGAATAGGGGAAGTAAAACCCAGAAGCATGCCCTTGGGTTATATGCTGCAAATTATCTTTCAAGATTAGATACTGATGTAAGTATATTACAATATCCTCAAAAACCACTTGTTAGAAGTTTTGTTTATGATACTTTAGATATTTATCCTGCAGGACAGAATCTTGTTGTTGCTGTTATGACCTATGATGGATATAATATGGAAGATGCACTTGTTCTAAACAAGGGAAGTCTTGATAGGGGAATGGGAAGAAGTTTTTACTTTAGACCATATAATGCAATTGAAATGAATTATGCAGGTGGTTTAAAAGATGAAATTACTGTTCCTGAAAAAGATGCCTCTGGATATAGAACAGAAGAAAGTTATCAACATCTTGAAAGTGATGGCATAACTTATCCAGAAGCTTATATTGATGAAGGTGAAGTTGTTATTGGAAAAATGTCTCCTCCAAAATTCCTATCTGAAGCTAGAGAAATTTCTGTTAGAACAAAGAAAGAATCAAGTGTTATTATGAGGCAGGAAGAAACAGGTATGGTTGAAAGTGTTTTTATTACTGAAGATGATGAGGGAAATAAGGTTGTTCAGGTGAAAACAAGACAACATAGAATACCAGAAATTGGAGATAAATTTGCCACATCCCATGGTCAAAAGGGAGTTGTTGGTATGATTGTTCCTGAACAGGATATTCCATTTACTTCCAGAGGAATCAAACCAGATGTTATATTCAATCCACATGGACTTCCAAGTCGTATGACTGTTGGGTATCTATTGGAAATACTTGCAGGTAAGGTTGCTTCATTGACAGGTAAAATTGTGGATGGTACTTCATTTTCCGGAGCAACAAAACAAGAATTAAGTGAAACTTTAAAAGAACTTGGATTTAGTTTTGATGGAAAAGAAACCATGTATAATGGAATTACAGGTAAAAAGATGGAAGCAAAAATATTTGTTGGAAATATATATTATCTAAAAGTAAAACAGATGGTTGGAAATAAAATACATGGAAGAGCATCTGGTAAAATAGCATTATTAACAAGACAACCAATTGAAGGTCGTTCAAGGGGTGGAGCATTAAGATTAGGAGAAATGGAGCAACAGGCTCTTGTGGCCCATGGAGCATCTCTTTTATTAAAAGAAAGATATGACTCTGATAAGGTTATACTTCCAATATGTAGTAAATGTGGTTCAATTGGAATTGATGATAATATTCGAGGAAAAACACTTTGTCCTATATGTAATAGTGAAGAAGTTGAATATGTTGAAGTTGCCTATGCATTTAAGCTATTGCTTGAGGAACTTCAGGGACTTCACATACATACTGGATTTGAGTTAAAGAATAAATATGAATAAAACAAATTTACCCATAAGAAAGAAAATATCTGAAATAAAATTTTCATTACTTAGTCCAGAGAAGCTTAAGAAATTATCTGCTGCAAAGATAGTTACACCTGAATTATATGATATAGACGGCTATCCTGTTGACGGCGGATTGATGGATTTAAGATTGGGTGCAATTGATCCTGGAGTAAGATGTAGAACCTGTGGTGGAAGACTTAAGGAATGTCTTGGACATCCAGGAAGTATTGATTTGGCTAGGTCTGTTATTCATTTAAAATATGTTCCATTGATTGAACTTGGATTAAGATCATTCTGTAGTTCTTGTGGTAAATTAATGTTGGATGATAAATATTTGGAAAAATATTCCCAAAGTCAAAGGGCAAAGAAAGCTAAGGACAATAAAAAATGTCCACATTGTCAGACAACTCAGGAAAAGGTTAAACTTGACAAACCAACTAATTTTTACATTGGAAAAAAGAGACTCTTCCCAATTGAAGTTAGGGATAGGTTGGTAAATATAAAGGATGAGGAATTAGAAAAGATTGGTGTTAATCCTCGGAATTGTAGACCAGAATGGGCAATTCTTACTGCATTACTTGTTCCACCTGTAACTGTTCGTCCAAGTATTATTCTTGAATCTGGTGAAAGAAGTGAAGATGATTTAACCCATAAACTATCTGATGTTATTAGAGCAAATCAAAGACTATGGGAAAATCTAAATGCAGGTGCTCCAGAAGTTATTATTGAAGATCTTTGGGATCTTCTTCAATTCCATGTTACCACATTTTTTGATAATACTGTTTCAAGGATTCCACCTGCAAGACATAGAAGTGGCCAACCATTAAAAACAATTACAGAACGTATTAAAGGTAAAGAAGGACGTATAAGAAAAAATCTTGCTGGTAAGAGGGTAAATTATTCAGGAAGAACAGTAATTAGTCCAGATCCTTCTCTTGAAATAAATGAAGTTGGAATTCCTTATGAAATTGCTACAACAGTTACAGTTGCAGAAACAGTTACAGATATTAACATAGAAAAATTGAAGTCATTAATTGAATCTGGATCAACCTATCCTGGAGCAAATTATATTATAAGACCAGATGGAAGAAGAAAAAAAGTTTCTTCTGAATTAAAAGAAGAAATAATTTCTGAATTAAGTGTTGGATATAAAGTTGAAAGACATTTGCAAAATGGAGATGTTTTACTTTTCAATAGACATCCAAGTCTTCATAGGGGAAGTCTTATGGCTCACTATGTAAAAGTTCTTCCAGGACGAACATTTAGAATGCATCCTGCTGCTGCTTTCCCATATAATGCAGATTTTGATGGAGATGAAATGAATATTCACAGTCCACAGACAGAAGAAGCAAGAGCAGAAGCTAAGGTTCTATTAGATGTAAAAAATAATTTAATTTCTCCAAAAAATAATACAAATCTTATTGGATGCATAAGTGATTCAATTACAGGTAATTATCTATTGGGATTAAGTCAGTTCACAAAAGAAGATGCAAATCAATTATTATATCAGGTTGGAAGTGAAGAAAGATTTACTAAAAAAACAATAAGTGGAAATGAATTATTTTCAAAACTTCTTCCAAAAATTGATTTTAAAAATGATTCTGTAACAATCAAGAATGGAGAAGTTGTTACAGGAGTTATAGATAAAACTCTGTTTGGTACAGAAGATGGTGAACTTGTTAAGGAATTGGATATTATAGTTGGAAGAAATGAAACATTTGAAATTCTTAAGAAAGTATTTGACCTTGGAAAAGATTATTTAACAAATAGGGGAATAACAATTTCTCTTGAAGATTTGGACCTATCAGAAGAAGTTGTAAAGCAGGGTGAAGAGATAATCAAAAAAGCTGAAAAAAGAACAGAAGAAATTATTGAATCATATTATGACGGAACATTAGAACTTCTTCCTGGAAAAACAAAGGAAGAATCCAGGGAGATTAGAATTCTTAAGGTATTAAATGAAGTTAGAAGTAAGATTGGAGAAATTGTTAAAAAAGAATTTCCAATAGATAATCCAGTAACTCACATGATTAAATCTGGTGGTGGTGGAAATATACTTAATATTACTCAGATGGCTTCCTGTGTTGGTCAACAGGATCTTGGTGGTAAGAGAATTGATATTGGTTATACTGGAAGAACATTGTCTTTTTTTGAAAAAGGCGATTTATCTCCAAGAACAAAAGGATTTATTCACAGCCCATTCATAAAAGGTTTGAGACCAGATGAATTTTTCTTCCAATCTATGACTGGAAGATCTTCACTTATGGATACTGCACTTAGAACACCAAAATCTGGATATTTATATAGAAGACTTGCAAATGCGTTACAGGATCTTAGAAATGAATATGATGGAACAATTAGAGATAGCAATAATAATATTATACAATTCAAATATGGAGATGATGGTATTGATGTTTCAAGATTACATAAGAAGGGTCAACTTGATGCTGGAGAAGCAATTGGTATTGTTACTGCCCAATCATTTGGAGAACCTTCAACACAGATGGTCTTGAGAACATTCCATTTTGCAGGTGTTACAGAAATGCAGGTTACCCAGGGTTTACCTAGATTAATAGAAATATTTGATGCCCGTAAAAAACCATCATCACCAAAGATGGAGATATATTTAGACAAGGAAGCAAATACTGAAGAAGGTGCAAAGAAGATTGCCGGAAAAATTAAGGAAGTAACTGTTAGTGATATTTCTTCTGAAATTAGTCTTGATTTTAGTAATAAAAAAATAAATATTCTTGTTGATGAAAATGGAATGAGAACAGCACAGATTAAAATAAAAGATGTTGTTGATAAACTAAAGGATCTTGGCTATGTTGTAAGAGAAAGAAAAGATGGTCTTACAGTTGATGCTGAAAAATATGGATTTAAAGAAATTTATAAGCTAAAGGAAAAACTGAAAAAAACAATTGTCTCTGGGATAAAAGGAATTAAGCAAATTCTTATTACAAAGAAAGATAGGGATTATGCAATTATAACTCTTGGAACAAATTTAAAGAAGATAATTGAAATGAAGGGGGTAAATCCAAACAAAGTTATTTCCAATGATTTCTATGAGGTTGCAAGCATCTTTGGTATAGAAGCTGCCAGACAATTAATCATTGACGAGATAACTGAAGTTCTTAGCACCCAGGGTTTGGATATTGACAAGAGGCATATGAAACTTATTGCAGATGCAATGACAAATACTGGAGAGATAAAGGGTGTTACAAGAATGGGAATAATTGCCCAAAAATCATCCATACTTGCAAGGGCAACATTTGAAACTCCTGTTAAACAGTTTGTAAATTCAACAATAAAGGGAAGTAAGGATACTCTATCAAGTGTTATTGAAAATATTATTCTTAATCAACCTGTACCAATTGGAACAGGACTGCCAGGTCTTCTTGTGAAGGTTATTGGTCCTCTTGTCAAGAGTGATAAAGATAAAAAAGAAATCAAAGAAGTGCACAAAAATTAACGACGAGAAAACTTTATAAACTCTATCAGAATAAAAAATTTAGAATGGTGAAAACAATTGATATGCAGGACATGAGATATTTAAACCTCTTTGAAAAAATTACTCATGTTTCCACAAGATTCTGTTTTAAATATAATGAGATGATTATGTTTGGTGTTCCCAGGGATATGGTGCTTAAGGCAATTGGTCCCAATTCTAGGAATTTAAAAAAGATTCATGAAATTCTTGGTAAAAGAATACGTGTTATTCAACTTCCATCGGGCATTGAAGATTTGAATAATTTTGTAAAAAATATTATTAGTCCTGTTGAGTTTAAGGAAATTGAAATAAATGAGGATGAAGTTATTCTCAACGCTGGATCTCAAAATAAGGCTGCACTCATTGGAAGAAATAAGAGAAGACTCAATGAAATGCGGGAAATTATTTCTGACTTTTTTGGTAAGGAATTTAAAATAATTTAATTGTTAAAAATAGTCCTTTTTAGGTGACATGGAAAAACCAAAATGTTTAAAAAGAATTTATGTTCTTTGTGTTGATTTAAACTTGGAGGTAATCAAATGCCTGAAGATTGGGATGAGGAAGACGACGTCGAAGAAGATGACGAAGATGACAAAACAGTAACTGATGACGAAGACGAAGACAAGTACTCAAATAACGATGATGACGAAGACGAGGAATAATTCTCGTCACTCTATTTCTTTATTTTTTATTTTATAATCAATAAGTTTAAAAACCGATTTTTCAATTAGATTATATTCTATAAAATGGGATTAAAAGACGCATTCAAAAAGGAAAAAGATAGGAAGAAATTTAGATGGAAAGATCGTAAATATAAAGTTAAAACTCTTAATTTATATGCTAAATCAGATCCACTTGAAGGAGCAAATCAGGCAAAGGGAATTGTTCTTCAGAAGGTTCAAAAGGAAGCAAAGCAGCCAAACTCTGCCATGAGAAAATGTTGCAGAGTTCAATTGACAAAGAATGGAAAGCAGGTTACAGCATTTATTCCTGGAAACCTTGCTCAGAAGTTTATTGATGAACACGATGAAGTGATGATTGAAAGAATTGGTGGAAAACAGGGTAGAGCAAAGGGAGATATTCCCGGAGTTAGATTTAAAGTAATTAAAGTAAATGATCAACCTTTATCAAGACTAGTCTCTGGTAAGATTGAAAAGGGTAGAAGATAAGATGACAGAAACAATTGAACTTCCAAAATTTAAAGTATTTGATTTGTATGATATAAATGAAATTTCAGTTAAAGATCCTGGATTAAAAGATATTATTAATCTTGATCAAAGATTGGTTCTAAAGACCTATGGAAGGAACTCTAATAAATTCGGCCAGACAAAGGTAAATATTATTGAACGATTAATAAATAGAATTGCTGTTGCAGGACATCGTGGAAAAAAACATAAGATTATCAAAGGAGATGCAACTGGAAAATATACCAAAAATGCTAGAATTATTTTAGATGCTCTTGAAATAATTGCTAAAAAAACATCTAAGAATCCTGTTGAAGTTTTTGTTACTGCAATTGAAAATGCTGCTCCAAGAGATGAAGTTACCATGATTGAATATGGTGGAGCAAGATATCCTCAGGCTGTTGACTGTTCTCCATTGAGAAGAGTTAATCTTGCTTTGAAGTGGATTGCCCATGGTGCCTCTGATAAAGCATTTAATAAGAAGAAAACTTTTGCTCAGGGTTTAGCAGAAGAAATAATGTTGGCCCATGATGGAAATGGAGAAAGTTTTGCAATGAGAAAGAAAAACGAAGCTGAAAAACAAGCTGATTCTGCACGATAATTTTATTTAATATTTTTTAGATTTATTTTTACCAACAACTTTAAAAACCAATTTTCTTATTGTTAGATATTAAAATCTTCTAAAAGAAGTTTTTTATTTAATTTCAAATGGCTGACGATAAGACAAAAAAGATTGAAGAATTAATGAACCATCCTCAACAAATTAGGAACATAGCAATTGCTGCACATATTGACCATGGTAAAACCACATTCTCAGATAATTTACTTGCTGGAGCTGGAATGCTTTCAGAAGAAACAGCTGGTAAACAAAGATTTTTAGATTTTCATGAAGATGAAGCTGCTAGAGGAATTACAATTGATTCTGCTTCTGTTTCAATGATTCATACTTCAGGTGGAAAAGAGTATCTAATTAATCTTATTGATACTCCTGGACATGTTGATTTTGGTGGAGATGTTACTAGAGCAATGAGGGCTGTTGATGGTTGTGTGGTTTTATCCTGTGCTGTTGAAGGAGTTATGCCTCAAACTGAAACTGTTCTAAGACAAGCTCTTAAGGAATTAGTTAAACCTGTTCTTTTTATTAACAAAGTTGATAGACTTATCAAAGAAGTTAAACTTACTCCTCAGGAAATGGAAAAAAAATTTATTTCCATCATTGACCATGTTAATACTTTAATCCATGATATTGCACCAGAAGGTTATAAGGAAAAATGGAAAGTGGGTGTTGCAGAAGGAAGTGTTGCCTTTGGTAGTGCATTTCACAACTGGGCATTAAGTTTTCCCTATATGAAGGCCAAGGGAATTACATTTAAGGAAGTTATAGACGCCTACCAGGGAACAGATGAAGAAATACATCAAAATGTTAAAGCTCTTGCTAAAAAAGCTCCACTTCATGAAGTTGTTCTAAATATGTCTGTTAAACATCATCCTGATCCAGTTATTGCCCAGGCCTATAGAATTCCAAAAATATGGCATGGTGATTTAGAATCTCCACTTGGGCAATCATTGTTACATTGTGATCCAAAGGGAGAAGTTGCTTTTGTTCCAATTAAGATTGTTGTGGATAAACATGCTGGTGAAGTAGCTGGTGGAAGATTATTTTCTGGGACAATTAAGCAAGGTGATGAAGTTTACATGAATATGGCCAAGCGAAAAGTTAGGATACAACAGGTTAGTGTTTACAAGGGTGCTCAGAGAGTTATTGTTGATGAAGTTAAACCAGGTAATATTATTGGTGTTGTTGGCCTAAAGGACGTGTTTGCAGGAGAAACTGTAACAAAAGAACCAACAGAACCATTTGAAGCAATTAAACATTTATTTGAACCAGTTGTTACAAAATCAATTGAAGCAACCAAAGCTGCAGACCTACCAAAATTAGTTGAAGTTCTTAAACAGATTAATAAAGAAGATCCTTCAATAAGAATTGAAATTAATGATCAAACTGGAGAAAGTTTAATGTCTGGAATGGGTGAACTACATTTAGAAATTATTGAAAATAGAATTAAATCTGAAAAAGGTCTTGATGTTAGAACTTCTGCTCCAATTGTTGTATATAGAGAAGGTGTTGGTAAAGAATCTCCTGCTGTTGAAGGAAGAAGTCCAAACAAACATAATAGTTTTTTCCTAAAAGTTGAACCAATTGAAGAAGATGTATATGAAGCTATTAAAAGTGGTGATTTACCGGAAAAAAGAATTAAGAAAAAAGATACAGATATTGCAGCCAAATTAGTTGAAATTGGTTGGGATGGTGAATCAATTAGAAGTGTTAGAGATATTTACAAAGGAAATATGTTGGTTGATGAAACCCGTGGAGAAGTTCATATGGGAGAGGTTATTGAAATGATTCTTGATGCCTTTGAAATGGTTGTTGATGCTGGACCAATGGCAAGAGAACCATGTATGAAATTAAAGGTTTCAATTGTGGATATTAAACTTCATGAAGATGCAATCCATCGTGGTCCTGCCCAGGTTTATCCTGCTGTTAGAGAAGGAATGACTGAAGCTTTCAAAAAAGCAAATCCATTTTTATTGGAACCTCTTCAGGTACATGTTATTGAAATGCCTGATAAATTCCTTGGAGCTGTTACCAAGCTTGTTGGAAGTAAAAGAGGTCAGATGATTGATGTTAATCAAGAAGGTTCAAATGCAAAAATGAAGGCAAAGATTCCTGTTGCAGAAATGATTGGTTGGTCCAATGATTTGAGATCTGCCACAGAGGGTCGTGGAGTTTCGTCTATACTTGATCAACAGTTTGAGAAAGTTCCTGCAAATATTGAATCAGATATTATTAGAAAAATTAGAAGTAGAAAGGGTTTATCTGAAAATCAATAAACCATAGATATAAAATAAATTTACATAAAGGTTTATCTGAAAATCAATAAACCATAGATATAAAATAAATTTACATAAAGGTTTATCTGAAAATCAATAAACCATAGATATAAAATAAATTTACATAAAGGTTTATCTGAAAATCAATAAACCATA
>Ga0210057_1004053_pt1 | contig 19768 bp, 20 predicted proteins | sample CryGeyCG2114_010_2_FD_183968 | JGI IMG/M metagenome (GOLD analysis project Ga0210057, IMG submission 183968) | Groundwater microbial communities from aquifer - Crystal Geyser CG10_big_fil_rev_8/21/14_0.10 (SPAdes) (version 2) | ecosystem: Environmental > Aquatic > Deep subsurface > Groundwater ...
GTTGCGGGAACGGCCAATGTTCCCAAGGTTCATCTCTCTCGCCCACATGTCATAGGACAAACCGTCGTGAATCTAGCTTCTGGAGAAACTGTTTTGACGATCAGTACTTCTTTGAGTTCTCAGGGCTCTCTGAAAATTGATTCTTGTTCAGGGATTTTTAAAGACAATGGAGCCACAACAACATCGACGAGCACATCTTCAACAAGTTCAACGTCTTCTTCGAGCACCTCTTCCACGTCGTCCAGCAGTACATCTTCGACCAGTTCAACGACGAGCTCTTCAACATCGAGCACGACAACCACGAGCACCAGTAGCACAAGCACGACGTTGGCTTTAAACGTCATGGCGACCTATCCTGGGAATCCCAATTGGAATGACTATATTCGGTGGGATACGCCCGGCAATGATCCTAACCATCAAACCGGGACTCCTTGTAATGGCTCCGAGACCGGAAGAGCTGGATATTGTATTCATTCTGGAGAGCGCAGGACAGTTGCGACGGATCGAAGTACCTGTACTAATTTGACAATGACGGACTCTGAGATGGCCTTTCGTTGGGAATGTGACGGGTCCGTTAATCCCGTGGTTTTTCATTCCGTCGGCTTTATGCCTGGAAAAGGCTTGCGAGACCTCGTTTTAGCAGGACCATCGTGGAAAGCGATGTATGTTCAGCTGTGGGAATTCGGTTCTCCGGTGGGTATCAGTCCGGGCGGAGCTTGGTGGACAAATCCAATTGTCTCTTTGCCGGGTGCCGCGGGCGCCGTTCAGACCTTGGCGACATCGGGAAGCGTGTATGTCGCTAGTTCATCCATGTCTGTGGCTGGATATAATATCAATGCAGACAAGATTTCGATCGTGACCTTGGCGGGTTTGAAGCTCACTTTTGACGGAACTGGGGCCTATACCTGTTCAGAGACCTCGGGGGAAAGCACTGCGACGACGAGGAAGTGTTTGATTGCTTCGGGATCTCAGAAATTTTTGTGGATTGAAGCGGATCTAGATGGAAATATTGGAACACCAATTGATTATGGTATTTTATTTGTCAGCACCGCCTTTTCTGTTATTCATGGGACCACCGTAAAAAGTGCAACTTTTTCGGGGCTAAGTTTTGATACGAGTAGTGCCAACACGATTAGCGAAACATCGGCAGTTTCAAATAACACCGGCATTACACTGGGAAATTTTTCGGCAAAAAACTTGCTAACGGATCTGCGAATCGCCAACAGTTTAACTGGGCATGGCCTTGAGATGGTGTCAGGGGTGTCCCAGAACTATGTGATCAACTACTCATCATCGAATAATGCGGGAAGTGGAATTTACCTTTCCAACTCGACAACAACGGACAATATTTTTGTCAATGGCGTTGTGGCCAACAATGGCTCTTATGGGGTTTCTTTGACGGTGACCGCCGACAAAAATAATTTTCAGCAACTAACAACGGCCAATAATTTTTATGACAATTTTTATATCAGCGGAACCAATTCAAATACCTTGGTCAATATTCTTTCCATGAACGCGGGCAATGCGGGATTGAATATTCAGAGCAGTTCTGGAAACCGTGTGGCCCATGTTTTTGCCGAAAACAATTTTTCTAACGGTGTTTTCCTGTCGAGTGCCAATGCCAACATTTTCACTGAAACCCTGGCCCTCTATAACAATGACTCTGGTGGGAGCTTTGATCCTTGCTATGTGGCCGGTGGAACAACGCCAGGTTTAATTAGCAGCACTTGTACGGACAGTGGGGCTGACAATTCCAGTACTTATACAGGCAATTCAAGTTCATCGACGGCAACGCTTCGCACGTCATTGGATTTTTTAAACTCAATTTATGGCGAAGCCAGTACGGATGGAGTTAACTCCAGTCACAGTGCGGGGACCTCTGTTTTTGCAAGTATCTTGGATTGGATTCAGTTCGACAATCGATTCCGCCTGTGGGGACGAGACGGAACTGCTTCCGTATTTGATGCCTCTCACCGGGCCAACTGTGCTGGTGGAAATACTTGTCGAATTTGGGATTTTAGATTGGCTGTTGGTGACGGGGTCCTTCGCAACTCAAATGGAGCCTTTTCTCAAGGGACCTCTTGCCCCGCGACAGCAAGTGGCAGCCGAACCACGACAGATTCTCAGAGCACGAGCAAGACCTATCTGACTTTTGCTACCGAGATTGTTGGCGATGGTATCGGCAATGACAATGGCCTTTGTGAGAGCAATGAGACCTGTATTTACTCACCCAATGTTGGAGCTTATCAGGGCGAAGAGAGTTCATTGAGCACCGGTAGCTGCACATTCTCGGGTGGAACCGTCAACAACGTCATCATGCTTGGTTACACCACCAATGGCGGATAGTTCGTTCTCTGCATCTAGAAATAATAATGACTGAGACTGCCGGTCGAGATCAGCGATTGGTCGTCGAATTGGCAGAAGGAAAGATTGTTAATTCCATCTTTTCCCATGACAACTTTTGCTTTCAAGGCTTCACAGATGAGGGCGCCGGGGTTTTGTCCCCCTTCAATTTTGACGTCAGGAATTTTTCGCTTTTTATGGATCATGTCCCAGGCGGTGCAATGGAGATCTTTGGTGCGAAGGCTTTCGTACTTTTTATCCGCTTTTTTACAGTTGGAACTGATGATCAGTCTTTTTTCTGGCCACACAATAAAGTTAACCGACTTGCCCACCACCAAATAACTTCGCCATTGAATGTCTGAGGCTTGGCTCCATGAAAATAAAAGAAAAAAAACAAAACTCAACATTTTACTCCAAGACATCCACCGAAATAATATTGTTTAAAAGGGTATCAGCATCAACCCACGGATCGGCATGTCCATTGGTCGAGAGCTCATGTTGGCAAGAGCCATAATAGTTCCCAAATTCATCGGGATTGTCCGTCGTTCCAGGATAGGGCGTACATTCATTCCCCCAGGAATTTCTCAGTAAGAACTCGCAGCGGCCGTTGGTGGGATTCACTCGGCGTCCAATCAGAACAGATTTGTGGTCAACTTCTTTCCCGCCATCTTCTTTGTCTTGATCAAGAGATTTTCCCTTGCGAAAGCAGCCACCCACCGTTTTTTCCCACATATTGGGGGTGTCAGCTCCATCCAACAAGAAAGTCCAGCAGTAGGCCACACCCACGGGAAGAGTGTTCGGTTGGTCAAATACATCATTGATATTTTTAAGGAGATAATTTTGATCTTTGAGATCGGACCGAACGGCTTCGCGGAAGCAGGAATTTTTGACTCCCGTTTTTTTATCGAAGCCGGAATTCCAAATTGAAAGATGTCGACAGGATGGATTTTTCCCAGTTCCTGAAATCAAAGGCATATTTCCTTTGAAGACGGGGGTTTCTTCGGAGCTCTTAAATTGAAAGCAGGCGGGGGCTAGAGTGGCAGTTTTGACCGCATAAGCTTCATAGTTTTTACCTTGATCCACAAATTTTGAAAAGTTCAGAGCAAATTCAATGATCTTGTCTTTGGTCTGATCGCTCAGCGGATATTCGTCATAGGCAAAGTTTTTTTCAAAAAATAACTGAGCATCTTTTTTCGGATTCCAGCTCGAGCTTTCCAGGGCAATCATTGTGTCACCGATGTTTTGTTGAAGTTCAGACAAGACGGTGACTTTTCTCTCCCAGGGGACACAATCACCAGTGATGCTTTGTGCTGGATCATCAATCCATCGGGGATTGGATTCTCCGGTTTTATAGAAAAGACTCTGGTCAGCGGTGCAGGCCTTTTTCTTTTTTAGAAATTCGATGGCATCACAAATTTCAGGTTTCTCGCATGTCCGGTAGGCAGGATCTAACTGCATGGCAGCTCCTGTCATTAAGCCACTGACAACCACCTCTGAAGTTTTGCTGTGGAGGGGGTCCTTTCCCTGAACCACATCTCGATTCATGAGGGCAGAGGCCAGGGCCGCCGTTGCATAAGAATGGCAGTAGGTCATTCCATGTTGATCAAGATTGGGCACTCCATTCACGGACTGACCTGGCTGTCGAAGATCCACCCAGGTTTTGGGATCCTTTGTTGTCGTGCCACAGGCCCAAGTGGGCAAATCCGATGACTGAGCCCACGCTGATGAAATACCCAAAGCAATGATGAATGAAAAAAATGAAAGGGCTGACACCAGTTTATTCTATCACTCAGACACATTGATTCTAGTCTGGAACAGGGCTGTCCATCCCAAAGGCCAGGGCTTTTTCTGACCAGTGTCGAGCGGATTTTGTCACTGGTCTAAAATAGGGGGCTGAGGCCCAAGGGATTCGTTTTTAGGGCGTCGCCGCTGGCATTTTGTGTGCTTTAGAGAGGGGTGTCCCCTTTTAACGAGCTGGTAGCAGGAGATTCTCTATGAATGTCTCAAAACGAAACAATCCCTTGGATCTGGTTTTTGTCTGGGCCCTGGTGTTCATCTTTATCGGTGGATTTTTCACTCTCAGCGGATGTACGAACCGGCGGTCCGAGGTGAGCCAGAGATTTGATGATTCTGTTTCTCAGAATCAGGCGGCGAGTTCCTATGCCGATTGGCATGCGGCGCCAGCTCATTCCGAAAAGGTATTTTCCACACTTCTCAGTCAGTTCAATCGTGGAGATGTGACCTCCAAAGATGTCTGTGCCAGTTTGGCCGACATGAAAATCGAGGACTTAACCTTATTTGAAAATGAAATTCGCTCGACTGAAATGCAACCGCTTTTGGGAGACTGTGACCAAGAAGTCAAAGGACGTCTGGATGCCTACTGGCAGTCCTTTAAAAAAACGGATGAGAAAGTAGAGACTAAGGAAGATCAGGCCCCCAAGGAAGCTCCGGCGCCTAAAGCAGAAACAAAAAAGACCAGCCAGAATCTTGAGGATCTAAGTCATATTCACTATGTCGATGTCAGTCAGGGTTATTTTGCTGTGACCGGAGATCTTTTGCCAGGTCAGGTGGCATTAACATTTGACGATGGTCCCAGTCGAGAGACAACACCTGAGGTTTTAGAAGCCTTGGAACAAGCTAATGTGCATGCAACATTTTTTACATTGGGAAATGCAGTTCGTGCCAACCCCGAGATCTTAAAGGAAGTAGCAGCTCAAGGTCATTCGATTGGATCGCACTCAACAACTCATCGCTGTTTGCCAGCAAAACGTATCTGTGAAAAACAAAATGGTTATATGATGTCTGTGACAGATGCGATCAAAGATATTCAAGGTGGTCACCAAGCAATTCGCGACGTTCTCGGATGGGTAGATCCTTTTTTCCGATTTCCTTTTGGTGAAAGCTCCCCCGAACTTAAATCTTTTTTGCAAAGATCGGGAACTGGAGAATTTTATTGGAGTATTGATAGCAATGATTGGCGAGCTCGTCTTCCGGATGGCACTGTCTATGATGTCGATATGATGATCGACAATGTAATGAAAGAGCTTGGCCAAAGAAAACGCGGTATTATTCTGATGCATGATATTCAACGAAAGACGGCAACAGCTCTTCCAACATTGATCCAGAAAATCAGAGATGCTGGCTATGAGTTGATGGTTTTCAGAGTCAAAGACGAACAAATCCGCTATCAAAGTGGACTGCTGACAGCGAAAATATTTAAGGCATCACAAACTGAACGAGTGGGCTCTAGATAGGCCTACTTTTTTTTGACCTGAGCTTTTTCTTTGTCGCTCATATTCTCAATTCCAACAAGAACACCGATAATGTCCTGAAGTTGCAACCAAGGCTGGTTGCTGCTCGGAAGATCTTCTTTGAGCTCCATGGTGAGCACAGGAATTTTTCTTTCAAACCACATGTAGCGGCCTAGACTTCCAGGGTAATGTCCCAGGGATCTCCACGGGAGATAATCAAATTTGGGTGGCTTCAATTTAGGACCGTCGAAATCTAAAACCTTCAGTGGTGTATGAATTGAAACAATAAAATCGGGTTTAAAATCCTCGATGTGTTTCATTGCACATTGGGTTTCGGGCTCGCTGGCAGAAAGATTTCCCGGGAATCGACGAGGGTTGGACTTGCTGTCTTTTTGCCAATAAAGTTTGGCTTTTTCATCCCAATCTTTGGTCGGAAAATTTCTATTGAGATCCACCATGTTGGAATTGGTTCTAGTTTTTTTTAGTAGACCATCGGGATTTAAGATTGGGACTACTCTCCAGCTGTTTCGAGGAGAAATCGTTTCCAATCTTTCCATCCAAAAACGACCAACACTTCCGGCAGCTGTTTCGTCCCCGTGGATGAGGGAGAAAACCAAAACCTTCGGGGATTTCTTTGACTGGCCTTTTTTGTCATAGTGATAAATGGGAGTGCCATTAACGCTTTCGCAACCTGGCAGAACCTCCACTTTGGAGCAGGCCTGAGCGAGGACTTTATCATCAAACTTACCTGAAAATTTGGACAGAGCTTTTACACAAAGTTCAGAAAGTGGAATAACTTTGTCAGAGTCTTGGGTTAGAGGGGCTCGTGTTGTGAGAGTCGCTTCGGATGCGGCCCATGTTGAGATTGAAAAACATCCCACAAGAACTGCAATGAGGCCAATTCGCAAACTCATCTTAGGATTTTTTTTGAGTCGAAGATTCTGGCTGAGACTGTTTCTCAGCTTGAGCATTCTGTTGCTCGTGATTGAGTTGTTGATTGCTGTCTTTGTCTTTGGGAGGCAAATTTCTTGCTTGGCCATCAATCTCACTCAGTCCCTCTTTAAAGCCACGAATGGCTCGGCCCAGAGACTGCCCCAGCTGTGGTAATTTGCTTGGGCCAAAAAAGATCAAAAAGATGAACGCAATCAGTAAAATGTGAGTAAGACTAAATTCTCCCATGAGCAAATAAGTAGCTTGTTTTACCTGCTCTGGCAAAGGCTAAACCCCCGGCCCACTTGCGTCATGCAGGCAGGGGGTTGCCTTGAAACACTAGAGATTTAAAGGCGCGCTGATCGAGACCAAAACTGCATTGGAAGAGAAGCTGCTGTACACAGTATCTAAATCCACTTTAGTAGTGCCGTTGTCATATTTTGTGTAGCTATGCATGATATATTCGGCATTTAAGGAAAGCATTGGGATGAGGCGAAATCCAAGACCCACTTTTGTGTAGGATCCAGTCAAGGTGTCATCCCCAGATGTGTATTTTAGGACGGCCTTATCAGTGAAACCATAACCACCGAAAATACGTAGACCCAGAGGGAGATCGGCACCGACGCTGACCCCAATTCCTGTCCATGCATAGTCCACGTTGGCTGTGCCAGGCGGGTAGTCAGTTTCATTGGTTCCTGATGAGGCGCTGTAATCAATGGCCACCCAGGGAACCATAAATTTGTATCCAAGTCGCAGACCGTATCCCAACCCTGTAGAGGTATCCGTTACATCGATAGAGCTTGTGACACCTCGAGAGATGGTTGTTCCATAGTAGTACCCAAGATAAGGCTCGATCAACAGGCCAGCTTGGGCGGCTGTTGAAAAACCAAACACAATGGTCAGCAGCGCAAAGATCTTTTTCATTAGGTTTCTCCTCGGCATAAAAGATACGAAATAAACTGGCTCTATTGTGTCGCTAATATAGGCATGCGTCATGTTTGTTTTTATTGAGATCAACAACGTCTGTTAGCGTCAACTAACTGTATTAACTTGGATAAATACATATTTCCAGACCTTTGCCCGGATCTGCAAAAGCCATTGACTTACACATAATTTACACTGTAATTTATGTGTATGAAACAGCCTCTCCCTTTAACAGAAAAAGAAAAAGCGGTTCTCGAGTTTATCGAGAGCCAGATTGTTGAAAACGGTTTCGCCCCTTCTTATCAGGAGATCAAAGACCATTTTGGTTTTGCTTCTTTCAACTCGGTTCAAAACTATTTGAAGCAGCTGACGAGCAAGGGGTATGTGCAAATCGCCAACAATCAAAAGCGGTCGATTCAAGTTCTGCATTCGTCACAGGCTGTGCAACAGCTTGTACAATCAAAAGTAATTTCAAAAACAGGATCTCCTCGTAGCTTGCTCCTCCCAACACCCGGTGAGCGCGAGGAGGTCCTGAATCTTCCTTTACTTGGAAGGGTTGCCGCAGGTGTGCCGCTGGAAGCTTTTGATCATGATGAATTTGTGCAGGTGCCACCCAACTTGGTGCGAAACCCAACGAAATCCTATGCCCTCAAGGTAAAGGGGTCCTCGATGATTGAAGATGGAATTTTTGATGGAGACATTATTTTGGTGCAAAAGCAGGCTTCGGCCTCTAACGGCGAGATTATTGTTGCCAGTATCGAAAATGAATCCACGGTGAAACGATTTTTTTTACAACCTGACCCTGAAGCCAAGGCTTCTGGGAAATTGATTGAACTTCGTCCTGCCAATTCATCGATGAAGTCGATGTGGTATCCGCCGGACCAGGTTGATATTCAAGGTGTGGTTGTGGGACTGATTCGAAAGTTCTAGATCATTCTCGAAGAAATCCAGACATAAAATAAATGAAAAAGAGATGAACGATAAACATCGAGATTTTTATCTCGAAGGGGGGTTTATTATGTCGATAGCACTTTCGGTTTTGCCAGCAACAGTCTCTCCATTTTTCGAGAGAGATGTGGAAAAAGCTGAGGACACTGGGGATAACAAAAGATCACCAGCGCTCAATGCTCTCAAGGAGACTTTGGCGAAAAGTTTGATCCCGTTGGATCAACTTCGTCCGCCCGAGGGACTTGCTACAGGAATTGATGTGATCGATGACTTTCTCTTATGGAAGGGTATTCCCAAAGGAGATCTGACCTTGCTTTCGGGAAAGCCTGGAACTGGAGCAACTTCTTTGTGGTTGCAGGCTGCCGTGCAGGTGCAACAACAAAAAAAATGGGTTGCTTGGGTAAATTCTGACTGGGAATTGCTTCCAAGCGCTTTGGTCTCCAAGAAAATTAATCTTCAAAAGCTACTGGTCGTAAAAAAACCAGAAGAGTCTTCACAGCTGTTTTGGGTTTTACAGGAAATGATTTCCAGTGGTTTGTTTGAAATGATTGGCTGTCATTTACAAGAAAGCTGTTTGAAGTTGCATCAACTGCAAAAGTTAAAAAAGATGGCCAGAACCTATCAGGTGGCCTTGGTCATTATGAGCAGCAGCCGGTCGTGGCCGTCACAGTCTTTGTTTAGTTTGGTGATTGATTGCCAAGGTGATTTTTTTACCATTCGTCGTGCAGCCCATCGCCCCACACCCTTTACCATTCCTGGAGGTTTGATTTATGAGGATCTTATGTCTCAATTTAAAGCAAGCTCAAGAAGCCTCCTGCGCTGAAGTTTTTCTGAAATTCAGTCCACGAGTTCAGTTTCGGTATCCACACTATGTTTTCATTGATATCGAATCGACTTCGGCTCTTTTTGGCGGAGAAAACCAAATATTGAAGCAAGCCGTGGAGCTCGCTAGACGAATTTCTCCAGAAGCCACCGGGGCGATTGCTGATTCATGTTCCGTGGCCCAGGTGATGGTGAATCATAAACCTTTTGATATCAGCAAACCCAGAGAAGATGCGAAAAATATTGGTCGTCTGCCGCTGATGGCACTCCGGGATCTCGAGGGTTTGGAGCCCTGGCGGGGGAAAAAGGGAATCGATCCCGTAATTCAATTTTTACAAAGTTTGGGAATGGATTGGATCGAAGACCTTTTTCATTTTCAAGAGGCTTCTTTCCGCGAGAGATGGGGGGATTTGGGCGTCACACTGTGGCGTCGCTTGCAGGGAAAAGAATTACAGGTCATTTCTCCGCTGGTCCCCAAAGAGCCAATGATGGGGTACAGCTATTTGGAGGATCCAGTCTCTAATATTTCCCTTTTGATGAGTCAGATGGATCATGTTTTAGAATATCTTTTTCTTCGGCTCGAGGGATGTGCTCGGTTTGCAAGGCGAGTGGATGTCACTATGCTTTGTGAGTATTCAGATAAAAAACATTATTTTTCAGTAGAGCCCGTGGCACCCAGTCGAGATCTTGAGCTTTATCGGGACCTTATTATCAAGCACCTGGAAAGTTTAAGTTTAGAAAATCCTCTGCGTGAGTTTGAGATTTATGTTTACGATGTGGCAGAAAAAGTAGAGCAGTTGGATTTTTTTGAACCTCGTCAGACCACCGAAGATCGTTGGCGGCGTCTGGTCAGTATGGCTCATCAGGCTGAGATTGAAATGGGTTTTTTGCAAGTGGAAGCTTCGCATTTGCCAGAGAGCAGCTTCAGTCTGAAGTCAGATTGGCCGCAGGAATTGATTTCCAAGGATCTGATTGAGTGGTCGGAGCAGGCGGTTCAGGTTCGGGCGGTTTATGCCAAGGGCTTGGCCGAGAGTCCAAGACCTTCTTTGCTTTTAAAAGAGCCCATGAAATTGTCCTCAATTATGATGAAGCGTTTGAAGGTTTTGACGCGTTTTCCGATCGAACGGATTCAAGAGGCCTGGTGGAAAAAAAATCAAGAGAGAGACTATTACTTTGCTCTGTCTAATGAAGGACAGCTTCTTTGGGTTTACCAGGAGTTGGGTTCTGAGAAATATTTTCTTCATGGGTATTTTGATTGAACTTTGAGTAAGCCATGAAATTACTGGTTCCTGGGGCCTCATATTTGCCGCGAAAGAAACCCTTTGAGGGGTCACAAGATGTTTCTTTCGTGGAACTTCTGGGGCGGAGTAATTTTTCGTTTCTGCAGGGAGCTTCTCATCCAGAAGAAATGGTGGAGCAGGCTCTTTTGTTGGATTACGCAGGAATTTCGATCTGCGATCTAAATGGACTTTACGGAGTTGCTCGGGGATTTAAGACAGCAACATCACCCTCTTTTTTCGCATCCACGGTGCATGTGAAAGAGGGGTTTCGTTATCGAATAGGTACGGAACTGCATTTGACAGAGCTTATCTCAGTGGCGCTGATGCCTTTGAATAAACGTGGATATTCACGGATCTGTGAATTGATCACTCAAGGAAAACGGGGAGCTGATAAGGGTTTTTCAAAGTTGAGTTTGCAGGATTTATTGCCTCGGTCCGAGGATCTTTTATGTTTTCTGATCCCGCCGTTTAGTGATGAACAATTTTTTGAGTTGCAAAAGACTTTTCAGGATCGACTCTATTTGCCGATCTGGAGAGATTTGACCTGGGAATCCAGGTGTTTTGTGCAAAGAGCTTTTGAGCTGGAGGAAAAATACTCAGCTCAACTTTTTGTCACCAATCGTCCTTTGATGCATATTCCAGAACGAAAACCAGTGTTCGATGTGCAGACCTGTTTATTTCATCAGATCACTCTGAATGAGGCCAAAGACAAATTGATTCAAAATGCCGAGAGATATCTGAAGCCTCTGGATGAGCTCATAAATCTGTGGAGGGATCGTTTGGATCTTTTGCAGGTCACTGTTGAAATTGCTGATCGTATTGAATTTCAGTTGGATCAAATTCGGTATCGTTATCCCAATTCAAATTTGCCCAGCGGGTGGACCGCTACCGATTATTTACGACATTTAACCTATGAGGGCTTAAAGCATAGATACACAGACGTTTTGCCTGAAAAGGTGATTCAGGTGACAGAGCATGAATTGAAGATTGTTCGAGAGCTTGAATATGAGGACTATTTTCTGACCTTGTACGAGATTTGCCAGTTTGCGCGCAGTCAGGGAATTTTATATCAGGGTCGAGGATCTGCAGCCAATTCTGTCATTTGTTATGCCATTGGTTTAACTGCTGTGGATCCTGTGCAGATGGACCTTCTGTTCGAGAGATTTATCTCCAGAGAGCGGGGGGAACCGCCAGACATTGACATTGATTTTGAGCACTCTCGACGAGAAGAGGTCATACAACACATCTATAGAAAGTATGGGGAAAACCATGCGGCGATGGTTTGTACAGTGATTCGGTTCCGCTCGAGAATGGCCTTTCGAGAGACGGCCAAGGTTTTTGGCATTCCCTTGAAAACTGTGAATGCGATTATTAAATTTATGGGTCGTGATGGAATGCGAAGGCTCAAAGAGACTCCAGAGATCTTTAAAAGATTTGCCGTGGATCAGAAAACTTGGGATCTCACCATGGCCTTGGCTACGGAGCTGCACGGATTTCCAAGGCATCTTGGAATTCATACCGGAGGATTTTTGATCACCCAGAATCCGATCACAGAGATGATTCCGGTGGAAAAGGCCAGCATGCAGGGTCGGTATGTGATTCAGTGGAACAAAGATGACGTTAACGATCTGAAGCTGATGAAAATAGATGTGTTGTCTTTGGGAATGCTAACGGCACTGAGAAAGTGTTTTGATCTTCTTCGCAATCATAAAAACATGAATTATGAACTGGCGACTTTGCCACCCGAAGACCCAAAGACCTATGACATGATTTGCAAAGCAGACACGGTGGGGGTTTTTCAAATTGAATCTCGCGCACAGATGAATACCTTGCCACGCCTAAGGCCAGAAAATTTTTATGACTTGGTGGTGGAAGTTGCCTTGGTGAGGCCAGGGCCTTTGCAAGGAGGGATGGTCCATCCATATTTAAAACGAAGACAGGGAAAAGAAAAAACCACTTATTTTCACAAAGATCTTGAGCCGATTTTAAAAAAGACCTTGGGAGTGCCGATTTTTCAAGAACAAGTCATGCGAATTGTTGTGGCTGTGGCTGGATTTTCCCCCGGGGAAGCCGATGAGCTTCGAAGAATCATGTCGAACTCATGGCGGCGCAAGGGAACCATGGAGGGTGTGCGCGAGAGAATTTTAAAGGGGATGCGGCAGCATGGGATCGAGGATAAATATGCCGAACAGATCTATAAAACCATTGAAGGTTTTGGTAATTATGGATTTCCGGAAAGTCATGCGGCAAGTTTCGCACTTTTGACTTATGCCAGCAGCTATATCAAATGTCATCATCCAGATGTTTTTGCCTGTGCTTTATTGAATAGTCAGCCCATGGGATTTTATGCACCTCGGGTTTTGATTGCAGATGCGCAAAGACACGGTGCAAGTTTTTTACCTATCGATATTCAGTTTTCGGATTATGACTATACCCTTCAAGGAGACTCAGTCCGCGTGGGCCTGAGGGCTCTTTCAGCTATTCCAGAGAAGCTTCTTCAAAAAATTCAAACTGATCGACAAGAGAAGGGCGCTTTTCAGAATCTGACGGATTTTATTCATCGATTGCAGCTGCCAAAATCGGTTCTTACCCAGCTGGCTGCCGCAGGGGCTCTTTGTTCCTTTGAAAAGGACGCTCGTCGTTTGATTTGGAAAATTGAGTCCCTGGAGTTGCAGCATCAAAGTTTTTTGTGGGGCCAACCACGGGAGCAGTTTCAAGATGAAGAGTCAGAAGATTCTGATCAAATTCCTTTTGAGTCGAAATGGGAGGCCACGGAAAGAGAGTACAAAACCAAAGGGTTTGCTCTGGATTCCCACCCTATCCAGGTTCTGAGGTCTTGGCTCAATGAGAGAAATGTTTTGTACCTTCAGCAGAGGATGGTGCCGTTCTCGAGTTCAAGTCAGCTGAAAAATCTGCCTCATCAACGAAAAATTCGTTTGGCGGGTTTGATCAGCGTGACACAAAGACCTCCCACCGCCAAAGGAATGTGTTTCATTACCTTAGAGGACGAACATGGCTTTATGAACATCGTCATTCATCCGGATGTTTATCAAAGAGATCGCATGACCATTTATAACAGCAGTTTTTTAGAGGTTTGGGGAGTGATCGAAAAAAAAGGAACCTTGATCAATATCAAGGCTCTGAAGCTGGCGCCACTTTTGCCATCTAAAATTGAATTTGAAAGGTTAGCTCCGGCCGAGAGCTATTGATGGTCAATCCGAGAGTGCACTCAATAAAATTGCCAGAGCTCAGTTCATTCAATTATTTTGTAATCGGCTGCTAAGGAGCGCTCTAATTGTCCCTGGGTTTGTTTTCGTGGGTAATTTCAATGGGGGTCACGTCAACAACCTCGGCTTCTCGCTCAATATTTTGCTGCGAACCAGGGTTGGCTTGAAAGTCGGAACTTCCTGCAGAGTCGAATTTTCCGCCAAAGCCACGCCCAAAATTTCCGGTAAAAACGTGAACTCTTCCGCCGAAACCTTTTTTTAGGATCCCTTTGGCCAAAGCCAATTTAAAGTACCAAACAATCAAATGTCGGGTCCCAGGCAAAACCAACAAGACTCCAATGGCGTCCGAGATCAAGCCCGGCAGAAAAATCAAGAGACCTCCGAGCATCACAAGACCTCGGTGTAAAATTAAATTAGAGGGGGCTTTCCCCTGAGCCATTTGGACCTGCATTTGAATCAAAACGCCACGGCCCTGGGTCCACATGATAGCCGCCCCGAGAAGGCCCGAGGTCATGACAAATAAAATTGCGTCCCAAAAACTGGTGGCTTGGATGAGGTAATAGAACGCCATGATTTCAGCAATAGGGTAGAGAAATATAATCAGGCCCATCATTAAATCCTTTTCTAAAATTCCAGTTCAACAACAACGGGGCAGTGATCAGAGCCCTCAGTAGAATCCATGATGTCGGCAGAGCTCAGGTGCTTTTTTAACCCCTTTGAAACACAGATATAATCAATTCTCCAGCCACGATTGCCAAGCCGAGCAAGCTCTCGGTAGGACCACCAGGAATACCGGTCTTTGGCCTCCGGATTAAAATGGCGAAAGCTGTCGACAAAACCCAGGTTGAGAAAAGCATCAAACCATTCTCGCTCTTCAGGCAAGAACCCACTTTCTTTGGACAAACGGACGGGATCATAAACATCAATCTCTTTGTGCGCGACATTGTAGTCACCAACGACCACGATCTGTTTTCCCAACTTGAGTTGGGCTTTGAGGTGAACATTGAGATCTTTTAAAAATTGCTGTTTAAAGCTGTGTCTTTCTTCACCAGAGCCGCCATTTGGAAAATAGATATTGTACAGATCAAACTGAGGGTGTTCAGTAATGACGAAACGACCCTCGGAATCATAGGGGTGATGATCGATGCCGAGGCTCACTTTTTTGGGTTCTTGGTCAGCGAAGGTTGCAACCCCCGAATAACCTTTGCGGACCGCTGACGACCAATAGCTTTTTTGAAAACCCAGGGTTCGAACCGCCTCTTCAACCTGATCAATATGAGCTTTGGTTTCCTGAACACAGAAAAGATTGGGTTTCGCTTCTGCCAAGAAATCCGCCAGGCCTTTTTTGGCACAAGCGCGGATTCCGTTCACATTCCAAGAGATGATTTTTAGTTTATCGGACATGGCCAAGTCTTGGCTTATTTCTGAATCTGTGGCAACACTAACTCTTCGCTGTTTTGAATCAAAACTAACGCAAGGAGTAAATATGCCAATGATCGATCAACCAGCCCCTCAGTTTACAGCCGATGCTGTTGTTGACGGCGGAGAATTCAAAAAGATTTCTTTGTCTGACTACAAAGGCAAATGGCTTGTTTTGTTTTTCTATCCTTTGGATTTTACATTTGTTTGTCCTACGGAAATCACTCAGTTCCGTGATCGATTGGCGGAGTTTAAATCTGCTAAGGCTGAAGTTTTGGGTTGTTCTGTTGATTCCGTGCACTCGCACAAGCGTTGGCTGAAAGATGACCTTGGCAATTTGGGATATCCTTTGGTAGCTGACCTGACAAAAAGGATCTCTCGGGATTATGGCGTTTTGCTCGAGGCCGCTGGGATCGCAACGCGTGGAACTTTCATCATCGACCCGGATCAAAAAATTCAATACATGGGCATTCACAACACCAGTGTGGGGCGTGATGCAAATGAAATCCTGCGTGTGTTGCAGGGCCTGCAATCTGGCGAACTTTGTGGCGCGGGTTGGAAAAAAGGTTCTGAGTTCGTTAAGCCTGGAAAATAATTGAGAGATCTTTTTGTTTCTCATCTTGTAAAAAATCATCCCAGTCTCGCTCAAGAGAACTTGAGCGAGCTGGTTTCTCCGCAACTTCTGTCTCCCTATGAAATTCGTTTGCCCGCCTCTGTATTGAAAGAAGCTCAAAGCTTTGTCGAGGCCACCTATCTTTTGCGGGAGAGCGCACCTTATCAAAAATATTTGTCTGCTGAAATTCAGGAGCGGGGCTTGAGTGATCCTGGGAACAAGTCTATCTGTATGAGTTATGATTTTCATGTAACATCAACGGGTGGCTTGAAGCTAATTGAGGTCAATACCAACGCAGCTTTTTTAGCCATGGGTTATGAGATGTATCAATTCCGCCAAAGACCTCTGCCAGTGGCTGATTTTGATTTTGAGGAAATCAAAAGAAATATTTTGCTGGAGATGAGTCTCAATGGGAAATCTTCAGCCGGCAGTTTTTCAGTGGCGATTATTGATGAAGAACCAACTCAGCAAAGAATGTATATTGAATTTCTTGTCTACAAATCTTGGTTTTAAAAATGGGGATGGCCCACAGAAATATATGACTATCGAAATGTAAATGACCGGGCTCAGTTTATTTACAATCGGCTCACTGATTTTTACCTGAGCGACGAGTCCTCAAGAAATCTGAAAGATCGATTTTTGAAAAGAGATGTTTGTTTGTCTCCGAACCCTTTTGAATACTTGTTGTTGGCTGACAAACAGCGAATGATTGATTGGAGCTTGGAAAAGTTTTGGCAAGATCTGCCGGAGTTGAGCCATCTAAAATCAGTGGTGCAAAAAAGTTTGTGCCTCACCAAAGATTTGGATTCTTATCAGGCCGAGGATATCTGGGCTCAGCGTAAAGGCTTGTTTCTCAAACCAAAACGAGCTTTTGGGGCCAAGCAAAGTTATCGGGGGGCATCGATTTCAAGAAAAGCCTTTGATGAAATCACGGGCAAAGACTTTATTGCCCAAGAATATATTCCAGCTCCAGAGGTGACTTTTAAGACTCCTGAGGGACCCCAAACATTTAAATATGATCTCCGCTTTTATGTTTATCAAAATCGCATCCAAATCGCAGTCGCACGAATTTACCAAGGCCAAGTTACCAATCTTAGAACTCCCGGTGGCGGCTTCGCTCCGATTATTTTTGAATAAAAATGGTGGGCTCTCTCATTCCCAGCGTCCGTGAATCTGATCCCTTCAGAATTTATCGCCCCGTCATAGGTCGTGGCGCCGAAGCGCGAGAGCAAAAACCTTTATCTGATCAGCTCGAGCCAACGTTCAACGATTTTAAGAATCAATAAAACTAGTCCTAAAACACGTTTAGCGATCAACAAAAAACGACGAATTCTCCACTGTGGAGTGAAAGAGTCCGGCATTTGAACCTCCTCGAATATTGAAGAGGCCAGGTTCCTTTAAGAGCGAGAATGGGAGAGCCCAACTCGCTTTTTGCATTTTATGGATCCTATCTGTTGGTGGCGGGATCTCGTTCGGTGGCGGCGCTGAAAAACTTCTCGTTTTCTTTTGAGAACTCTTCTTTGAAGTGAGTTCGAAAAAGAGATTGCGCTAGATATGAAGACTTCACTGTCCAATAACGAACATTGACGGTCAGTGCAGCCACGGCAATCTTTTGATCATCGTTGATGGCGTATCCGATAAACCAGTCGACTTTGCCACGGGGATTGTCGCCAGTCAGTGAACCCGTTTTGCCACCGATGACAAGTTCTCGAAATTTTCGGTCTTTTACCAGCGATCGAAATGATTTTCTGGAGGTGCCTTGGGTGATTGTGGCCTCCATCAAGTCCTTGAGTTTCTCTGCTCCTTCGGGACTCATCGTCACGGCAGCTGTGACGGGCTCTGCTTGAAACAGAATTCTTCCATCATGAGTCTCCACTTTGTCGACCACATAAGGCACATGCATAACACCATCTTCGGCGATGGCGGAGGCAATCATGGCTCCTTGAATGGGGCTCATGCGGGTGACTTTGTTGAAACCAGAGGCCAGTTCGGTCAGTCGGAAGCCCTTTTCTTTTGGAATTTCAGTGAAGCCAGAATCAAAGGGAAGATCGGAATCAATATTTTGGTTAAACCCAAATCGAATGGCGTAATCTTCGAGATCTTGGGGCACCAGCTTTTCCAAAGTCAGCCTTCCAAAGACCGTATTGATAGATCTGGCGAAGGCTTCTCGGAGGGTCATTTCTCGGGTCCATTTGTTCACTTTGGTGGACATCACGTTTTTTCGATAGAGTGTATGATTTCCACCATTGAACATCACGATGGTGTCCGGTGTGACGTTGTGCCGATCTAAGGCAGCGGTGGCCGTCACTATTTTAAAGAGAGAGGCCGCCGGAAAAGTTCCTCGTAAAGCGAGGTTGGGGGCATCGCTATCATTTTTTTGATAACTGGTAAGAGCCAATATTTTTCCCGTGGAAGCGTCCATCATAACGATGGCGCCATAGTCAGGTTTGTAGGACTTCAGCAGCCTTTCTGAAGCTTCTTGGAGAGTGTCATCCAGCGTATAGTGCACCAAAACCTTCTCGGTGCCCTGGTCCGAGGACCAATTGATTTCGGGAACCCACTGATTGTGCAGGACATAGGGGCCAATCTGTTCAGACAGTTTAGCGCGAATCTCTTGAATTTTCTCAGCTTTGGCGATCTCGATGGCTTCAGGCGTGGGCTTCACTGTTAAATACAAAGAAAGCCCCGCTAAGACCAAGCAGCACAACGAGAAAAAGTAGACCCAGATTTTTTTGGCTTCGATCTGCATGGATCTATTATGAAACCATAAAAACAGGGGATCAACCTCGAAAGGAATCATCGGGAAAGAAATTTTCGGGATATTTCCGAGAAAATACCTAGACCTTTCGGCTTTTATTTTGAGAAAACAAGGAGATGAAAACAAAAGAAAAAATTGTGATGACCTCTATCGACCTATTTAATCGACATGGGGTGGTGGCGGTGACCACGAATCACATCGCCAAAGAGCTGTCGATCAGCCCCGGGAACCTCTATTTCCACTTTGCGAACAAAGAAGAGATCATTCGTCAGATTTTTCGCCTGATGAGCCGCGAGACTTATGATCTTTGGAAAACCAGGACTGGCCAGCGTCCCAAGCATCCCTTGGACCTGATCGAGAAAAATTTTGAACTCTTTTGGAGGTATCGTTTTTTTCATCGAGAAATGTACTATTTGCGACGCAAAGACGCACAGCTTTCTAAAATGTGGAAAGCTCATATCGCCAAGTGTCTGAAACTGATGACCTTGATGTACAAGCGTTGGTTGAAGCAGGGCTGGATGACTCCGATTGGGGCTGTCGACGAGATCTCTTTTTTAGTCAACGTCATGCTGGCAACGGCTTCGACGTTTTTGCACTTTTTTGAGTCGGGTGAAAGAGTGGCGCCGGCGAGGAAAAATATTGAGCTCGGCAAAAGATATGTGGCTCGTCTTTTGGTTCATTATACCCAGGGACAAATGCGAAACGATTTTGACGAATTCCTTCGTTTGCCTAGTTCGTAAGCTTTCGAAGGGCGGGATCTCTGCCCTAATGCGCCATGAGGTGACTTATATGATGCACTAAAAGCATCATCAAAAAAAATTCAACAGTGGAGAGCCGCTATGGTCGGTCTCTTCGAGTAAGGAGATTCATAATGATCTCAAGTTTGGTTTCTCTCGACGGATCTATGTTCATACTGCGATGGCTGCACTTCTTTTTCGGAGTGATGTGGATTGGTCATCTCTATTACTTCAACTTTACCCAAGGTTCGGCACTCGCAGAATCTGATGCGGCAACAAAATCTGGAGTCACCACGAAGTTGGTTCCCAGGGCGCTGTGGTGGTTTCGTTGGGGAGCAATGTGGACCATCGTCACCGGACTTTTATATCTGGGACTTAAGGGTCATCAAGCCGGCGGCATGGAGATCTATGTCAGCTCTTGGGGGATCTCTATTTTGATTGGTGCTGTCATGGGGATTGCGATGTGGGCCAATGTTTGGTTTGTGATCTGGCCTTTGCAACAGATTGTGATCGCTT
>Ga0210057_1004055_pt1 | contig 19758 bp, 16 predicted proteins | sample CryGeyCG2114_010_2_FD_183968 | JGI IMG/M metagenome (GOLD analysis project Ga0210057, IMG submission 183968) | Groundwater microbial communities from aquifer - Crystal Geyser CG10_big_fil_rev_8/21/14_0.10 (SPAdes) (version 2) | ecosystem: Environmental > Aquatic > Deep subsurface > Groundwater ...
CAAAAGTAGAATATTTACTCTCAAAAAATCTTTTTTTGTCTTTATAATACTCCCAATCCATTTTTTCTTTTTGCATGACGATGAACGGTATGTTGCCGTAGTATGAGGCGAAAGCGCCAAAGGTGCTATTTGAGCCAATAATGAGGTTTGTTGAAGCCAAAAGGAAAAGGTCGTGGATCGCACTTTCTTTGCTTATTAATGTATTTAAGCCACTAAATAGGGAAGTGTCAACAGATCCATCAGAAGTAATAACAAAACAAATTTCGGAAGCATTACTACAGGTTGTTTTTAGGTATTCATCAAGAATTTCCCTTACTCGCGTTTGGGTAATATAATAGGCTCCACCTCGCCATGTTTTATAATCTCCTTGACGAATGTGAACCCCGATTAAATTTTTATACTTTTCTCGTAGATTTTTTATATTATTTATAACAGTTTCTTTTATATCTTTTCTTGGTTTAAAATATTCCCTTACTTCCTCTCTATATTTTTCAAGACCTGCGGGATTTCTAAAAAGCCAACTGTCAAAGTAAATATCTCTCCCTTTTTTCTCAAGTTCGCTCAATCTGCCGAGAGACTCTTTTGTCGGAGGTAGATAGTACGGCTTATTATCCGCATCTTTATAAACAATAGAGTGTCTACCAAAAAACCACAGCATCGTACGCGCATACCAGAAATATAGTTTTCTCCAGACCTTTCGGCGAAAGGCGTTCTTGCGTCCTGTGTAGTTAGTGAAAGGGTTGAAGAATAGTATCTTAAAGAAAAGGTTTGGCGGAGGTATTAAAAAGTAATTTCCGTATTCAAAGAAAGACGGGTTCTCCAGCTTATAGCCACGCTCCAGGGTATACGCATAGATACTCGCATAGTTCCATAGCTGGTTTGCCAATTCATTGCCGGAGGTTTGAAGAATGACGATTTTTTTCATGTTTTTTTAAAATGATAGAGACCGGTTCCGAATCCTTTCCGAGGATCATAGGCGTCATAAATCGTATTTCCATAAATATATTTTTCCTCCTCCAGTTTTAACCCATCAAATAGCTCCAATGCATAATTTCTTGTGAATGCACGGTGAGCATTAAAATAGACTTTATTCTCACTATCAATAGGAACAGAGATATACAATGAGCCTCCTCTGGCAAGAACGCGGGACAATTCCTTCGCTGCTTTTTCGGAACCAAACTGGTCAAGCATATCACCGTAGCGCCCGAGACCGATGTGTTCAATGACACAGATCGAGCTTAAAGACGATACCTCACCGTCTTTAAAGGGGAGGTCGAGGGTACTTCCTTTTACAAATGAAAGTTCAGGCAGGGTAACTTCAAGAGGACGGATATCAATCATTGTAGTGGGCACGAATTGAGAGATCGTACCAATAAGGTCTACCTTTGATCCGACATCGTAATGATGTGCGGGTTTGTTCTCGAAAATCTTTCGCGCGCACCAGGTATCTTGATAAAAATAAATCGGGTCAAGTCCTGTTGTTGTGGTTTTATCAAAAAAACGAGGGTAAAGATCCGCTATCTTTAACGGAAAATTGTTATTTTTAGGAAGTTTTTTATATTTTTGGTAATCACCAAGAAAGTTGAAAAACATGGCGCACTTCTTGGCGAACCTGTATTTACTGCGAAGAGCCTTATACGCAATCACCGCAATTTTTAAAGGTGGAATTTTTTTGAGTCTTTCCCGAATTTTTTTCATGCAATTTTATAATGTTGCCATTTTATATTAAAATGAGTTATTCATCTAGATTATTTTAGTAAGTATTATTTTTACATAAAACGATTATAAGGCAAAAACCTACTTATTCCAAAGGAATTCAGTTTTAGCTTGATTGTTCTTTATATTAATCCATTTCTCCGATATTTCAATCAGTTTTGGCCATTCTTTTTGAAAATCCATTGGAATTTGCTTTTCTTTCGGTGAAAAAAACATTTTGAGTTTATTTTTAAGAATTTTAATTTTTACTATAAATATAGGTTCAGGATTTTTGTCTAAATAAAACTTATTTAGTCTGTCGGTTAGATTTTTTGTTCTTTTCATAAAAACCACACTAACACTCTGGGGGTTGCTTATATTTACATATGAATATCCTGTATACCATGCGATTTTTACTTTTCCCGCACTAGTACGCAAAGATAGTTCTATGTCTGGTCCTGGGAATAATGTATTCCAAAGACCGATAATAGGTAGGGATGATTTTCTAAAAAGTATTCCCAGGTCACAAAAATAAAATGGCTTATGGTCAATTTGCCACTTCTTAAATTCATTTACATAATTAAGCGAGCGAACGATCTGAAGTGGGTCTTTTTCTCTTAACATTTTAAATGGATTATTTAATGACCCTCCTTCTGTGTTTATTAAGTCAATCTCAGGATGCTCAAGCATAAATTTTTTACAAATTTCGATAATTTTATAATCAAAAACATCATCGTCGCTTAAATATTTAAGGAGTTCTCCGTTTGATCGCAATACTAATTTATTTAGTGCGTGAGCCAACCCATAATCCGGTTCTGATATAAAATCTTCAATTTTTCCGTCCCGTCTCAATCTCTCAAGGTATTCCTTGGTTCCATCCGTACTTGCTCCATCGGCAACTAGAATTTCTTCGTCTGGTTTTTTATTAGCAATCAGTTTTTCAAGCCCTATTTTAAGGTAGGGTAGCTTGTTTTTGGTGGCTATTATGTAAGAAAGTGACTTCATTATTTTTTAGGAGAGAAATTCTACTTCTTTATTTTTGTTTTGGTCTATAAGCCATTTTTCAGCCTCATCATATAACTCCCGCCATGTGCCCGAAGAAACATCACCAGATTTTTCCTTAACCGATAGCCAGTCTTTAAAATTTCTAAATGGGCGTTTTATTGCAATCAATAATTTGGATGGTTGGTTTTCGTTCAAATAAAATTTTCGTAATCTTAATGTTTCTTCGTGCATTCGCTTCATGTTGTTCATAGTTACACCTTCTTTAGTTCTTATGAAAACAAAAGCAGGGGATAAACACCAAGCTAATTTTGCCTTGCTCGCTGTTGCGCGGAAAGTATATTCTGCATCCGCGTTTTTAAAAGAAAGATCCCAGAAGCCGAGAAGAGGGAGTGAACTACGTCTAAACATTAAACCAAGCACTGCGAATTCAAATGGAGTTTTATCTTTTTTCCATTTTAAATAGTTTTCCTTATATCCTTTTACTTGTCGTAAAACTTGCCTCCTTGGCGTCTCGTGCTTGAAAGATCCACCCTCCATCCCCATTATATCAATTTCTGGATGAGTTATCATAAAATTTTTACATTTTTCTATAACTGGAAAATAATACGCGTCATCATCATTGATTATTTTTATGACTTCCCCTTGCGCTTTAAGGAAAAGTTTGTTGAGAGCGTGAGATTCAGCGTAATCTGGCTCCGAGATGTAAAAATCTATTTTCCCAGCGCGTTCTAGTTCTTCTATGTATTCTTTTGTACCATCAGTTGATGCACCGTCGGCAACAAGAATTTCCTCACCTTCTTTTTTATTAGCAATCAGTTTTTCAAGCCCTATTTTAAGGTAGGGTAGCTTGTTTTTGGTGGCTATTATGTAAGATAGATTTAGGTTTTTTACCATGTTTCCTTATAATGCACCAACAATACCATCAAAGTCAATGTTAAGCTATATTTGATATAAAACAGTTCTATAGTATACTAATACGATATTATTTTTTATGAAAAAAACATTTAATAAATACGTAGGACATGTCAAAGAGTGTCAGATTTGCAGGAATAAAAACCTTAAAATATTTCTTTCACTTGGGCACCACCCTGTCCCGCAGGAATATTTGACCAAAGAGCGTCTTCATGAAATGGAAGCGACTTATCCGCTTAATATGGTTTTTTGTGATAGATGCTCTCTTGTGCAGATTGATTATATCGTTCCTCCGGAAATAGTGTTTCCACCTGATTATCCATACCGTACTGGTCTTACGAACATGCTCATTAGGAATTTCCAGGCACTTGCCGATACTATGGAAAAAGATGGGTATATTAGGAAAAATGGCTTGGCGGTTGACATAGGTTCCAATGACGGGACACTACTAAAACCATTCAAAGCAAAGGGGATGCGTGTCGTTGGTATTGAGCCAACGGGCGCGGCCGATATGGCAAACAAAAACGGAGTTACAACCGTGAAAAGTTTTTTAAATAAGGATGTTGTCTCAAGAATTGTAAAAAAATATGGGTCGGCAGATATTGTAACCGCTACAAATGTTTTTGCACACATCAATGATACTGAGTCACTCATAGCTAATGTAAAAAATCTTTTATCTAAAGATGGAGTTTTTGTTTCAGAGTCGCAATACTTGATGGACATAATCAAAAAGCTGGAATTTGATACTGTCTACCATGAACACCTCCGCTTCTATTCCTTGAAGTCTCTTGCGCGCATGTTTGAAAAAAATGGACTTTCCATTGTTGATTCCGACATAATAACTGCCGCAGGAGGTTCAATCCGCGTTTACGCTAAAAAAGGCAAATACAAGATGTCCCCAAGAGCGAAAAATCTTATCTTAGCCGAAAAATTGGCGGGACTTTATGATTTTAAAACTTATGAAAATTTTGCAAAAAAAATATCGGAGGTAAGACAGGATCTATTATCGCTCCTACTAAAATTAAAAAAGAACGGAGCACGGATTGTCGGACTCACGAGTTCTTGTCGCTCTAACACACTTTTGCGTTATATGAATATTACAGATGACATTTTGGATTATACCGGCGAAAAGCGTGGATCTCCTAAAATAGGGATGTTTACCCCAGGAACTCATATCCCAGTCGTTGATGAAGAAAAAATAATTACCGATCAGCCAGATTACCTGATAATACTTTCTTGGCATATTGGCGAAGAACTAATGAGAATAATGCGTAAGGTTGGATATAAGGGAAAGTTTATTATTCCACTTCCAAAACCTAAGATTGTTAAATAACAGAAAATTAAATATTTTTTGGATTATTTATATACCACTCAATAGTTTTCTCTAATCCGTTATTCAGACTAGTTTTTGTTTTCCATCCAGTGGCATTTTCTAATTTAGAAACATCAGGCAGAAAGTGACTTACTTTTCCGTCTGGAGAATCTTTGGACTCTATTTTATTAGGATGCCACCCCATAATATTAAATATTTTTTTATTTAACCCTTTTATTGTAATTTTCTCACTGGAACCAATGTTGTATGTCCCACCATCCGTTTTTTGAGATTCCATAGCTATAACCATCCCATTTATCATGTCGTCAATATAGCAGTAAGAACGACTGTCATCTCCACCCATAATAGGAAATGGTTCCGTTTTATTTTTTATTCGCTCAATAATTTTTGGAATCATTGGTTCATATCCAGCACGTGGCCCGTAAATATAGTGAGGTCTAACAATAACCATACGTAAGTTGTATGCTTTTGAGTAATAAATAAAGAACATTTCGCATATAAGTTTATGTCCACCATATGAAAAACGTGGGTCGTGGGTATCTACAACAACCCCGGGGACATTTTCTGGTGTGGGTACAGGTAGTTTTTTAAATGCTTCTAGTGCCCCCGTATATACCTCATTTGATGATGTATATAGAATTTTGGCTCCTGGTTTGTTATTTTTTTCCTTAAACCAATTTAGGGCATTGAGTGTAGACATAATACCAACGCGCAGTACCTCATGCGGAATTTCTTTGAATTGTTTAAATCCGTTTATGCTTATTAAGTGGTAAACAAAATCGTACCCATCTCCAACTTTCTCCCACATATCTTCTTTAGTTAAGTCAGCTTCAATTATTTTTATATTTGGGGACGAAAGCAAATATTTAAATTCCTCATCTTTATTAATTGGTGTAATTTTATCTACTAGTACTACTTTGTTATTTTGAGCCACTAAATATTTTGCAAGATAGTAGCCAACAAATCCTGTTCCCCCAGTTATTAGAATTTTCGACATATTTTTATTTCTCAGGTTTTGGGTTTTCCAAATACCATGAGATGGTCTTTTTGAGACCCTCCTCTAGTGATATTTTTGCTTCCCATCCAGTATCTTTCTTTATCTTTGATACATCAGGTAATCGACGCTTAACGCTACCCTCTGGGGAATTTTTTATATCAATTTTTTCTGGGTGCCAGTCCATCAGTAAAAAAATTTTTTCTACTAAGTCTTTAATGACTGTTTCAACACATGTGCCAATGTGGTAAGTTCCGCCGTCAGTTTTTTCAGACTCCATGACCATTTGTATAGCTTCCACAGCATCGTCTATAAAGCAGAAAGAACGTGTGTCATCAGTACCGAAAATTGGGAAAGGATTAGTTTTTTTTTCAATCCGCTCAATCATTTCTGGTATTACATGGTGATAGCCTGCTCTTGGTCCGTAGAAATTGTGAGGACGAACAATACTCATTCTAAAGTTGTATGCTTTTGAATAGTGTATGAAAAGAAGTTCACCAATCAATTTTTGACCAGCGTAAGACCATCGTGGATTGTATGTGTCAGAAATTACTAATGGAACATTTTCTGGTGTTGGGACTGGTAATTGACCAAAAGACTCTAGTGCTCCGGCGTAAGCTTCATTTGATGATGTATAAAGAATTTTAGAATTTTTTTTATTATTTTTTGTTCGGAACCACTCCAAAGCATATAGTGTACTTTCTATGCCGATTCTGAGTACCTCTTCTGGTATTTCATAAAATAGTTTTGTTCCGTTTACTCCCGCTAAGTGATATATATAATCATATCCACTACCCACTTCGTCCCATGACGATTTTTTAGTTAAATCAAGTTTGATTGATTTAACACCATTTTCTTTTATTAATTTTTTAAGATCTGAATCCATTCGGCCTTTGAAAAAATTATCTGCGATGACTACTTCTTGATTTTGTTCAGTCAAGCGTTTAGCTAGATGATATCCGACAAATCCGGCCCCTCCAGTAATAAGAATTTTTTTCATGGTGTTACAAAGATAATGGGTTTTTATTTATATATTTAGCTAGAACTGCAAGCACCTTCTTGTGATGAAAAGAAAATGGACTCGGAAGATTATTCATAGGAAACCACTGAGCAATACTCCATTCTAGTCCGCTTTCTTTTATCTTACCTTTAGTAATAATTACTAAAAAGGTGAGTACTACGAAGTGTTTTTGTTTGTCTGATACAGGGTCGTTAAAGACAGCAAATGGGGTAATTTCGGTCCATGGCGGGAGAATTTTTACCGACACCCCAAATTCTTCTGTAGCTTGGCGCTTGATAGTTTCTTTAGTAAGCTCGTCTTTCAATATTCGCCCGCCTACCAGCCCCCACTTACCTTCTTCTGGATATATTTTCCGTTTAATAAGAAGCATTTCAAATTTTCCATTTTTTGCTTTCCTTACTGGAAGGAGATCAACACAAGGAATGGGGGTATTTTTTTGAATTGTCTGAAAGAGTACATTCGGTATCCACTTCGATAGTGGTACAACACCCATATTTTTTACTCTTTTGATAGTTTGGTTCATAAAGTTAGTAACTTTAAGTATAGCATTTTAGTTATATTTACAAATTCAACTTGATTATGTTTAATATAAAATGATATTATACAGTATATTTTAAATTTGCAAATTATGAATTTCTTATCTAAAGAAATAATCGTGGTTGTTGGATATGGCTGGGTTGGTCAGGCCAACGCTCTTTCGTTCAGGGAGGCTGGTTATAAAGTTTATTATTACGATATAGATAAGCCCAAATTACGCTATAAGGATAAATATGGTGAAGCGTATAAAGCCATAAAACCACTTTCAAGTATTTTGGAAAAAGATAGTTCCAATACTTGGTATTTATTGTGTGTGGGAGATAAGGTATCGATGGAGGGGGAGCAAGATGTTTCTGCCATTAGAAGCGCGCTCGATTCCATAAAAAATACTAAAGGCGGAATAGTCCTTCGTTCTACAGTTTTGCCTGAATATCTAAAATCTCTCAAATTTGATTTTTATGTTCCGGAATTTTTGCACGAAAAAAAAGCAGTTGAGGAATGCATGAAACCACATTATTTTATTCTTGGCAAAAAAAATATTTTAAAAAATGAACCGAACTTTTTTTCCGTGTGGAGAAGATCTGCGGTCAAGGTTTTTGAGGGAACGCCGGAAGAAGCATCGTATTTAAAATATCTTTCTAATATATGGAATGCCCTGCGAATCACTTTTGTTAACGAATTCGGCAATGCAATATCCTTGCCAACAAATAAAGAAAAATTGGCTAAAAACGAGAAAATAATTAATTTCTTTTTTGAAGAAAAAAGTTATTTGCGTTACGGAAGATCTTTTGGCGGACATTGTTTGCCGAAGGATTCACATGCTTTTTGTCGTTGGCATAAAGATAACGGTAAAGATATGTCGCTTATTGAAGGAATGTGCCGTTCAAACGATTCCCACAGAAAAATAGAGGAAAAGTACCCCCACCTGCCTGAATGGTTTTCAGAATGGGTGCGTCCGCAAATTTCCGGGTGGGTTGCTATTGATGCCCTTAAGGATTCTGCGGGGCGGAAAATTAAAAAAATTTTTAGATTATAAACTCATCAATATTTTTTCCTTCATATCTCGGATTTTCATTTTTTACTCGCCAGAGGTAGAGGGGAATAAAAAACACGTAACTATTTTTGAATGTTTCGGCGACTTGAAAATTAAAGTCGCGATCGACCCCCCTCCCCATAAAAGAAGGCCATATTCTTTGTGTGAGCTTTCTAAATCGCACTTTTTTAATCACTATTTTTTTAAATAGGGGAATGCCGGTTATGCCGGGATATGGTTGTACTGATCCGAAAAACAATTTATTAATTACTCTTGCTCTCTTGATGCGAAAAGGAACCATTGAATGATATTTCCCTAAAATTTTTATACCTACTCCCTGCGTTTTTTGTGAGAGATCAAAAATTTCTTCTGGGCCAAGCATTTCCACTGTATTCTCATACTTGAATGTTTCAATGTCAAATTTTTTCCCCGCGCGCTTTTCATTAAATTGAATCCAATCCGTAGTTATGTGGCAAGCGTTGTATTTTTTCAGTAATTCATATTGTATTTCTATGCGATTTAAAAGCGACGCGTCGTCGGCATCTTGAAATGTAATATATTCGCCGTGCACGTATTTGAATCCGGTATTTCTCGCAGAATAGCCGGCATTGATATTCCGATTGAGTTTTGCGTCAAAACGATTTGGATCGTTTTCTTCTGATTCTACTAATTTCACATTATTGTGGATGCTCGCTATTTTTCTTACAACTTCTTTCGTACCGTCATTGCTTCTATCATCAACGACGATAATCTCAATATTTTTATAAGTTTGGTTTAATATCGAATCAATTGCGACGGAAATTGTGTTTTCGCAGTTGTAGACGGGGACAATAACACTGATGAGGGGTTTGTTGGTATTCATATCTTTATTTTAACTTTAAGATTTCATCGATAAAACGCGCATACGCGGCAGAAAAAGTTTTTCTTGTATAGTGGTCTCTCGCATACTTCCATATCAAATAGGATTTTTCCCTCACTTTTTCTATAGGGATATCTGAAAAATCTCGTACCGTTTTAGCGATTGAAGCAGGTGTTGGATTTTCGAGTGCGATGTATCCGGAATCTTCCTGGATACCTGTCTCATGGGTGATAATAGGCACGAGTCCCGCATGTATCGCTTGAACCACCGCTCCGGATGAACCTTCACCGCCTGATGGATAGACGAGCGCGGAGCATTTATCGACAATGTCAGCAAACTGTTTGCTTCCGATATCTATCCGGCCGTAAGTGTGGATGTTCGGTGTTTCTTCAAGCTCTTTCTTGTAGGCTTCGACGAAGTCTTTTTCGGCGTGGACAGGTCCGCACACATGAAGGTGAAGGTCGGGCATTATGACGAAAGCCTCGAGAGCAATATCAAGCCCTTTGAGCACCGCACCGCCACCGCCAATCCAGAGAAAATGTTTAAGTGCCTTATCCCAGTTCTTTTTTTTTGGAAAATCAAACTGCATAACAGCTGAAATAGGAATAAAAAATATTGGTTTTTTAAATTGTTCAAAAGTCTTAAATATTGTTTTATTCCCAAATCCTTCAAGATAATCGGCAAGCTCCGCATTTCTTGACGACTTCATTTTCCTTCTGGGGAGTAGTCTAACTCCATGTCTTTTTTCTATTGCATTAATTCTTTTTTCCTCTGCTTTGTTATACGCATCCCAATGCATTATTAATATATGAAGCACTTTTTTGCAGTTTTTGGGGAGATATTTTGCTAATCTTTCAAGATCATTTTCTGCATCAATACAAACTAAATATGGCTTTTTAGGTATAAATTTACCGTCTTTAGTGTTAATAATATCACATTCATAGCCCCTTTCGCTAAAGAGCAAGGCAATTTCTTTACATTCCCAGTACATTGTGTGAAAGTTAGAAAATTTTTCCCATGGAGCAAGCGTAAACGGTTCTGTAATATAGGAAATAAGAACGGAACCTCTCCTTTTTCCTTTTGCTGGTACATAGGCGGTACCCCAAAGTTTATTGGTGATTTTATTTCTATATGCCCAATATGTTTTTTTAAGAAAATTCATAGAAAGATTACTTTTGATGTTTTTGAAACCACAATTCCAGACATAAAAGAGACCAGATTTTTTGCTGTGCGGTTACGTTATCTTTTTCGTAAAACTCTGATATATATCTTTGCACCTCCGATTTTTTAAGAAATTCATAAATGCGCGCGTCATTCCCAAGTTTTTCATACACAAACTCTCGCATTCTTTTTGTTTTCAGCCATGCCACTATTGGCGCACCAAATCCTTGTTTGCGTCTGTAGACGAATTCTTTAGGCATTATTTCACTTAAAATATCTTTCAAAATTATTTTTCCGCTTTTTTTATCCATTTTGTATTTCATTGGAAGATTGTACACGTATTCGGCAAGTTGGTAATCGAGAAAGGGGGAGCGGACTTCCAGTGAATGCATCATGCTTGTGCGATCTACTTTAGTTAAGAGTAGCCCCGGAAGATATGTGGTAAGGTCAAAAAGATTTATTTTTTGAACCCCATTATTTCTAAGGTTCTTTAAGGCATTGCTAATAATGTCTTCATTTACAACATCCAAATTTTTCCAAAGGTTTTGCCTTTCGCTTGTGCTGAAGATAGAAATAAATTTTATATATTCTTTGAAGGGGTTGGAAAATAGAGCGTTTTTGAGTCGGACGATTTTTCTGGTGTTCCAATACTTCCAATACCAACCATAGCCCATAAAGAGTTCGTCTGCTCCATCTCCCGAAAGCGCCACCTTTACTTTTGAGGCGGCTAATTGTGAGACGAGGTGTTGTGGAAAATTTGATGAATCGGCGTGCGGTTCATCCATATATTCAATAACCTTTTCTAGCTCATGCGTGAGATCGCTTCTTGCTTGTAGGGTGTGGTGGTCCGTGCTAATTTTTTTAGACGCCTCTTCGGCATAGGGGAGTTCGTTGATGTAACCTTCATAACCGACGGAAAATGTTTTCAGTGGATGGCTGGAAAATTTTTGCGCGTACGCGCAGACAAGGGTTGAGTCTACGCCTCCGGATAGAAGCGCGCCAATCTCCACATCGGCAACCATTCGCTTTTTGACGGATGCTTCAAATAGTTCTTTGATGGTTTGCTTAGCTTCTTCGTAAGAGACGCTTATCGGCTTGTCAGAGAGGGACCAATATTTCGTTATGGTGAGTTTTCCATTTGAAAATATAGCCGAATGCGCCGGCGGAAGCGTGAAAATATTTTTATAGACGCTCTTCCATGGAGGTATGTACATAAGCGTCAAATAATTATCAATCGCTTCATAATCAATCTCGCCACGAATGCCAGCCGCAAGAAGGGCTTTTATTTCGGAAGCGATATACAAAGATCCTGAATTATCAAACGCGTAATAGAGGGGTTTTTTTCCAAAACGATCGCGCGCCAAGAAAAGCGATTGCGCGTCTTCGTCCCAAATCGCGAAGGCAAACATTCCGTCAAAATAATCCAAGCATTTATGCTCGTATTCAATGTATGATTTTAGAATAACTTCAGTGTCTGAATTTGTTGAAAAATTATACCTTTTTGATTCCAGCTCTTTTTTTAGTTCGCGGTAGTTGTATATTTCGCCGTTGAAAGTTATGGCAATATTTTTTTCATTATCTTTCATTGGCTGATGTCCGCCGGAAATATCAACAATGGAAAGCCGTGTCTGGCTCAATACGCATTTATTAAATTTTAAGATTCCGCTGTCGTCAGGTCCTCTTTTGGACAGGGAATTTAGCGCGGATTTTAAACTTTCATCCGTATAACTTTTTGTTTTTTCTCCGATAATGCCAAATATTCCACACATAAATAAATTGTATTTTAACTATATTTATATATTAGCAATTATATGGTAAAAAGCACACTCACAAATCTTTTTATTGACTTACCCCACCTTTTTGTTATATAAATATATGGGGGAGATTTTAGTTTTTTTGACAATAAAATAAAAGAAAGGATAAAGAATAAACATGAAAAGAAAACAGAGTATCGCAATGGTTCAGGTTAACTACCAATATGGAAGTAATATTTTTGTTCCATATTCGGTAGGGTCAATTCAGGCATACGCTGAAACCATTTCTGAGATAAAGAAGAGTTTTCAGTTTCAGAGACCTCTTTTTTTGCGAAAAGATCCGGTTGAAGTTGTTAAGGGCATGGAAGAACCTGCTGTAGTTGGTTTCTCCTGCTATCTCTGGAATTGGCGCTACAACGAGAGCTTGGCAAAAGCTGTACGGAATGCGTTCCCGGATTGTCTCATTGTGTTTGGTGGTGCACAAGTGCCGAATGATTCAAAAAATTTTTTTGTGGAACATCCATATGTGGATATCTTGGTGCATAATGAAGGAGAGCTTGCTTTTACTGAGATTCTCCTCGAATCACTTTGTTCACATCCTGACTACAGAAAGATAGCAGGGTTGAGTATCCGAGTAGAAGATACTCGTGCTGTGAAAACGGCACCAAGTGTTCGAATTATGGATTTGTCAGTATTGCCATCTCCGTACACTTCAGGTATATTTGATTTTCTGTTAGGCAGATCGTTTGTCTTGAATGCAAGTCAAGAAACTACGAGAGGTTGTCCCTATGCGTGCACTTATTGTGACTGGGGAGGGGATTCATACAAAAAGGTGGTCCGTATGAATGAACAGCGTATTTTGGATGAGTTCGAGTGGTTTGGCGGAAATAAAGTTGAGTATATATTTAATTGTGACGCAAACTACGGAATGTCAGCTCTTGATTATGCTCATACTGTCAGAATGCTGGAAGCTCGTGCAAAGTATGACGGATACCCTCAGAAGTTTCGTATGTGTACGGCAAAAAATAGTAACGATAGAATTTTCGAAATCACAAAACTTTTATCAGACGCAGGGATGAACAAAGGGGCAACTCTGTCATTTCAAAGTATGGACGAGACGACACTGGAAACTGTCAAAAGGAAGAATATAAAGATACAAAAATTCTCCAAATTGATGGACAAGTACAGTGGCGCGGGTATTGCAACCTACACAGAGCTTATCCTTGGAATGCCTGGTGAAACATACGAGTCTTCGAAGCGAGGCATAGACACCCTTCTTGATGCACAAGCAGATGCCGTTAATTTGTATGTTTATGTCTGTACCATGCTTCCAAACTCAGAAATGAACAACCCGCAGTACTCGAAGCAGAACGGCATCAAGTCAGTTCGTATGCCTATATTACTTAGCCACAGTACTTCTGTATCTGAGACAGAAGAGATCGTTGAGTACGAAAATATTATCGTAGAGACTTCATCGATGTCGAACACGGATTGGCAGCGCACATATTTGTTTTATTGGATAGTGCAGACCTTTCATTGTCTTGGTCTCACGCAGTATATCGCTATTCTGTTCAGGAAACATTTTGGGGCGGGGTATAGCGATTTCTACGAGAAACTGATTAAGTATTTCAGTATCGATGAGGAAACTTTAATTGGCAAAGAAGTCGCTCTTGTAAGGGGTATCATAGCTCGTTCAATCAACGGTGGGCGGATTGATTTGGCTTTGCCTCGATTTGGTAATATTTATTGGCCACTTGAAGAAGCGAGCTTCCTCTCTCTTGTAACCGACAAGAATAAGTTTTATTGGGAAATAAGATTGTTTATCGAGATTTTGGTTGCAGATTCCGGTAAGATAATTAACGACATTCTCCTTGATGATGTTGTGCGGTATCAATCTGCAGTGGTTAGAGATCCATACACTGCTGAATACACGATAGAACTCGAGTATGACCTCCACGGGTATTTCAGTAGTCTTAATGATGGTATGACAGTTTCGCGTATTCCTTCAAAGCTTATGATTAAAGCGGAAAAGGCGTATAGCGGGAATCTTGAAACCTTTGCAAGAGAAGTTGTCTGGTATGGAAGAAAAGGTGGAAGTTTCCGCAACACTGACATAACTAGGGAAGTGATTTAGCAAATGGACCCAGACGGTGAAAATCGTATGGGTTCTTTTTTATAAAATTAAATTTTATCCAGGTTTCGGGAATAATATCTTTCGTATCTATGCTTGATTTAACATTGTTAAACCATCGGCTTGGTGCTATAACAATTTTACCATTGTTTTTATTGAGCCAAGCCCCCCATCATCTGAAGGTACTGTTGGCGATGATGTTATGTTTACAGTTGGACATAAGGAATAAATCCTCGTAGTTTTTTTCAGCACTATTCTTCACGCAAGTGACAGGGTAATTTAAAAATTTAAAATTCTCGACCGACCAATCGTAATCATCTGAAAATATGAAAAAATGCGAGGTTTGCTCGTGCTCAGTTATGTAGTCTATTGCAGTCTTGTAGTAATCCATAGAGCATGTACCGTGGATAATGGGGGCGCCTCGCAAAAGTACTGCCGGTAATATAGTCGGCACGCCTTACATGTATTGAAACGGCCGAGACCTCCTTTATTTTTCCAAGGATATTTTGGCTATAATTTGATAATGGCTTATTAATAGTTAATTCTTTAAGAAGCTCTCCTCTAATTTCCTTAAAGTATTTTTCTGTTTGGTAGAATCCATCAAAGTAGGTTCCATTTTTTAAAAAAACAGAAGAATCAAAATGAAACATTTGTTCTAGATAATAAAACGGCATTATCTTGCTTTTAAGACGGAGATATCTATAGAAAACCTCAAAAATTTTATTATGTTTTCTTACCCATACAAATCCAAAAAATCCGAATCTTTTGCGAAGGATTGTTTTATGTTGAAGTTGCTTAGAGAGTATTTATGATGTTTGTAGTAGATGTCAAAAGGGGTTGCATCCAATTTAAAATTTGTTTTCATGCGTGAGGAGATTTCTCGCGCAAATGCGTATTGAAATAATTGATTTCTAAGCCCTCCTGCCAGTTTTACAATTATCATAATTAGTCCTTGCGTAGGCAATTAGAAATAGTTTCCAAATCCTCATCTGTTAGTTCTGGATAATTTCCGCAATAGAAGCCATTGTTGTGCAGGAGGTCTGCTCCTGGCAGAGCAACTATTTTGTGAGCATATTTTTTATAGAATGGTTGCCTCTGCATATTCCCAGCAATTACGGGGCGGACCTCTACTTCCGCATCCATAAATCGTTTCAGGTACTTTTTTCTTAGCTTAGGTGTTTTGCATATAATAACAAAAGCAAAAGGTGAAAATGTTTTTACATGACTTCGGTCTAGAGCGATAAAATCAGGATTTTTAAGAAGCACCTTTTCAAGGCGAATGTGGTTTTCTTCTCTCTTCCTTAGCCCTTCGTCTAATGACTTAAGCTGGCAGAGACCTAGGAAGCCAGTTATTTCAGTTGGGCGAAGATTAAAACCAAGATCATAGAATAGATATTTTGAGTGAAATTCAGACTCAACATTGTGTTCTTCGCGGAGCTTCTTTTGCTGGTGCGGTTCCAGGTTTCTATCCCACCCGTTTGCTCTAACAATACGAAGCATCTTCGCAAAGTTGTCATTGTCGGTGCACACCATCCCCCCTTCAATAGTGGACATATGATGGGCTACATAAAATGAAAAACTGGATACTAAGCCAAAGTTACCAGTTTTTCCCTCAGGTAGCTCTGTCCCGAGTGATTCGCAGTTATCTTCAAGAAGCAAAATGTCGCGCTCTGTACACATTTTTTTTATTTCTGCGAGGTCTCCTGCAAATCCAAGCGCATTTGTAATAAAGAAGGCGCGCATATCATGTTCTTTGAGCGTAGAAAGAAGCTGTGTAGACATTGAATTGAGAGTGGTTGTGTCACAGTCGATCGCCACAGGATTCATGCCGAGTTGTATTATTGGCATCACATTTGTAGACCAAGTGAGAGCAGAGAACCCTACGAGGTCTCCGTCTTTTAATAAGCCAAGATTTTTTGCCGCCTGAATCATTGCAAGGTTTGCGCTTCCTCCTGAGTTGAAAAGAATCGCATGTTTTGAGCCCTGCTTTTTTGCAAATGCTTGCTCAAATTCTTTGCATTTAACATCCATACTTAGGCGCCCTGTCTTTATAATAAAATCAGCGAGTGCTTTTTTTGTTTCATGCTCGTGCATGAATACATTTTTCATCAGAGGGATCATGGTTTTTATAAATTTTTTAAATATTTTTCAAAAAATGCTTGTGTAGTATACTCTTTTATTGTTCGATTGTACGCATTTTCAACTATCAGTTCATATTTTCCCCAATTTGCTAATATCTCATTTATTTTTTCTTCTAATTTTTCTTCTTCGTAATAGACGAATTCTTTATCGGGAACATAGTATCGCTCAATAATATTAAAGGGGTCTTTTCTGCAGAGCATTAAGGCACGCGATGTAGCTGCTTCTGCGAAGCGAGTTTTTAATTGAGGAACAAGATGCTCTTTATTGGATACAAAACTCAAAAGATAGTTATACCATGTCTTTTTGGGAATGAGTGTAAACGCGCCATGTTCTTCTATTCCTGGCGTATTCCATGCTGCGCGAAGTGTCTTTCCATTGCACCATAAAAGCCCATGAACAAGGGCGATTTTTGATTCTGAAAGAAGATGCATCTTTTCTTTATAGCTGACCTCGTGGTCGGTAATGTACTTATTTTTCTTGTAAGATTTGAATATTTTGTATTTAAGCAAGCTCAAAATTCCAATATTGTGCGATCTCGCAATGAGTCGATAATTGAACTTGCTGATAGTTTTAATATTTTTTGCCAGTTCTCGAGAATTAATGTTTCCAACATAAATAATATCGTATTTCTTTTCAGCCTTTGGTGGGATTTTTTCTTCGTTAATTGGTATATAAACAACTTCTCTTCGATTCGCGTCCCGTTGTTTATTGAGCCATTCTGCGGTATAGGGACAGCAAGTAAATATTTTATAGAAATAAGAATCATATTCATCTCCTCGGAATGCGGAATCGGGAGACATAAATCGATTTGGTTCTTCGAAGTTCATGTATACTATTTTTTTGTTTTTAATTTCTTCAAGTAATGAAAATTTAAAACGCGCTTCTATAAGATAAAAATCACCGCACATGTTTTCAAAGCGACAAAAATCGTACTGTTGCATAGGATCCTCCTTTGAAACTTTTATTCCCCAGTTAAATACTTTCATAAAGTAAGTTAATTGAATCTATTGCCTTAAATTATAAACCTTGTAGAAATATGTATCTTTGTTTTTGAGTAATTCGCGCGGCTTGCCTTCTTCGGTTATTTTACCTTCTTCCAGTACAAGTAGTTTGTCTGCGCTTAATACCGTTGAGAGGCGGTGTGCGATAACTAATATTGTGATTTCTCCCTTTAGGCCATCTATGGCTTCTTGAGTTTTTTTCTCAGACTTATTGTCTAATGCGCTTGTTGCTTCGTCCAGTAAAAGAATCTTTGGCTTACGGGCAAGGGCACGAGCAAGAGCGACGCGCTGTCTTTGTCCGGCAGAAAGAAACCCCCCTCTTTCTCCTACTATTGTATCATATTTTTCTGGAAGAGTGTCAATAAAATCGTGTATTTGTGCCATTTTGGCGGCCACCTCCGCATCATCCTTAGTTACGGATTCGTCAAAGAATTTAATATTATTTAATACGGTATCATTTAAAATGAAAACGTCTTGTGAGACATAAGATATATTCCTGCGCCAGTCCGAAATATTGATTGAGTAAATATCTTTTCCGTCAATAGAAATTTCTCCGGCTGTCGGTTGGAGGAAGCGGAGCAAAAGGTCAAAGATTGTTGTTTTGCCGGCTCCTGATGGACCGATGAAACCAACCAATTCTCCTTTTTTTATGCTAAACGAAACCGAACGAAGCGCTTCTCGTTCGTTTGGATATGAAAATGAAACCGAATTGAATGCGAGGTCATTATTGAAGTGAAACTGTCTATCTCCTCGCGTATAGCGGGCTTCTTTGGCTCTCTCCGCCTCTTCAAGGTAAGAAGTTACGTTTTCCACGTAGGGAAGAGTGCTACTTGCATCATGGAGCACGCTTTGGATGCTTTGCGTATATTGAAAGATTCTGTTTATGAGATAAATGAGGGCGGCGAGTGCACCGAGATTATATGATGTTCTATAGAAAGCGAATGCGATGATTGCGGTTATGAATATAACGCCAAGGGGCTGTATTGATTCCGTGGATATTTTTCTTAATATAGTGAGTCGTAATTGAAAAATTCTCATGTGATCAAAAAATTGTTCTCCGAGAGAGGACACCTGCCTTTCGGTGCCAAGCGCTTTTATTGTCTTCATTCCCACGATACTTTCGTTTATATGGTGCGCAATTGAAACATTCATTTGTGATATTTGATTCGCCAAAGAACGCGCAAAAGAAAAGAGCGGCTTGTAGAGTATAATTACTATGCCACCGAAAATAAAAGCCACGAGCGTCATTGTTTTGGAAATGTTTACCGCAACGAGAATGTATGCCAATAAGGATGCGCAAAGCATAATGAACATGGACACTGACTGTAGCATCCCACCACTATTTCGGGAATCAATTTTAATGAGTGTTTCCAATCGTCCAAGTTTTTGTTTCAACAAATAGGGCCAGTCCGCTGCGAGCGTAGCCTTTAAAAGCCGATCCATTGTTTTTCTTTCATACCCGGTTTGGATTCTGGTTGCGATATAGGCATAAAGTGTTGAAGCTATGAATTTTAGGAAAAATAGAAAAACAATAAAGAGAAGCACTACAGGGAGAGTGAATGACAGGTGCGTAAATGTGAAAAATCGTTCAATTGCTTGCGATATAAAATCTATCGGCTGGCGCTCGCTTCCATCGAAAAAGTTAAAAAGAGGAATGAGCATGGTAATCCCGATGCCCTCAAGAAGTCCGGTAAAAAATCCAAGAAATGCAAGTATAAATATGCGGAAAGAATATCCGTGAAATGCGCGTGGGAATATCCGAATTATTGACCGTATGGTTCCTAATGAAATAAAAAAAGAGGGAAGTTTCATAATTGTCTTAAGTTAGAATCATAGATTTTCTTGCAAGTTACGCAATCAATGAGTTTGGTAGTTTTACTCATGATTTTCTTTGTACCATGTATAGGTTGTGGCGATACCGTAATCAAGCTGGATTGTATGTTTCCACCCAAGTGTATGAAGTTTACTGACATCAAGGAGTTTCTTTGGCGTACCGTCGGGTTTGGTGGTGTCCCAAACAATTTCGCCTTCATATCCAACTACAACTCTGACCTTTTCCGCGAGCTCTTTTATAGTTACATCTTCTCCCGTGCCGACATTTATAATAGCAGAGTCATGGTAATTCTCCATTAAAAATAAGCTGGCTTTGGCTAAATCATCAACATACAGAAACTCGCGTT
>Ga0210057_1004057_pt1 | contig 19741 bp, 18 predicted proteins | sample CryGeyCG2114_010_2_FD_183968 | JGI IMG/M metagenome (GOLD analysis project Ga0210057, IMG submission 183968) | Groundwater microbial communities from aquifer - Crystal Geyser CG10_big_fil_rev_8/21/14_0.10 (SPAdes) (version 2) | ecosystem: Environmental > Aquatic > Deep subsurface > Groundwater ...
TCACACACGTGAAGAAGAAAGTGGGGCTGCATGGAGGTCTGAGAATCCATCAGAAACAACCGATGATTGAGGAGTTCCTACGAGGCGAGTGATCTGTGTTTCAGCCTGCAAAAATGTCCACTTTACCGCATTCTTCAAAAAACGGGGAGTCGGCAAGGTCAAATAGCCTTCGATAATGAAAGTCTAAGCAACGCAACCATAGACCTGCGTGAATACATAACGCACAAATGCTTCCATATTGCAGGGAATGAACGTGCGGAATGCACAAAAAGATTTGGCCCCTTTGCAGACCTGCAAAAGACGCTGCTGGATGGAGCTCTCATAGGCCTCGTTCGCGAGAAGTACCCGGATAAGGAGAATCTCCGTACCCTTCTCACTGCGGTACGAAAAACGCAACGTATGTTGAAACAACAAAAACTGGACCGACCCGTAAAAACCGCTCAGGGAATTACGAACACCACACTGCATACAAACCGACTGGACAGGCGACAGGCAGTGTGGGACATCTGCAAAAATCGCTATGGAACCAATGTACACGGAGCCACGCTCTGCTTTCTGCGGAATCACCGGATTATAACAAGTCTCTCCATTCCGCTCAGTGCAGACTTAGTGTACTAAGAAAGAGAGCCGGAAAGAGTCTTATTCGTTTCTCTTCCCGTAGCTCTTGCACCGCAATCAACATGGCTACCCGTGCTGTGTTGATTGCGTTGTCGAATGGAAGGTCTTACAGATGCAGCATACAGGCTTTAAAAGCACAAAACACCAATTCACCATAAATGGCTAACAGAAGCCAAAAAATGGACTTTAAAACCATTGGAAAAGTGGTTGACTCAGGGGCCTCCATTCGTATAATTGGGCTTCAAATTTTCCCTGTAACTTTATGTCAGAACCATTTGAAGCCATTGGCCATGATCCAAAAGAAAAGATCCCCTTGCCGGATCCAAGTACCACCATGTCCCTTGAGGAAGTTCAACGTATTCTAAGAGATGGTGTCGAACAAAAATTTGCTCTTCGGCATCTGCAAGAAAACTTTGGGACTGAACTTGCGCACTTGGTAAACGGCGACCTAGCCCATTTACACGTACTTGCCAATAATACAGATACGGAAGAGCAGATCCGAGAACAAGCACTCAGAGAACACCTCTCTACTATTAGAGAAATTTTAAGAATGGATCCTTCTGTCTCCGCAGTAGATGATACTGAGCCAGAAGATACAGATGAAGATATAGCAGCCTAGTCTTTTTCTGCATCTATCGTACTGCACCGGAAAAGGAGGAAGAGTAGAGCGATCTCGGTGTTTCTATTTTCATTGATCGCTTTGTTTTTGTAACTGGTAACAATCTATAAATAAAAGAGCTTCAGTCGTGCCCTCGTGAGCTTTTTTTGAACGAGGAACGTGTGCACGTAAAAAGAATAACCATAGAATACGCATGGGAACCATTCTGTGACCTGCTATACTCCGCCCGCCTATGCCACCTATTTCATCCAACGACATCCGGCCCTTCGACTGCGCTCAGGGTCTCGATGTACGTATTATAAGATCGTAGTTATGTCTCCACCTCTCTCCAGCAACGACATCCGGCAAGCTTACTTAGACTTCTTTCGGGAGAATGACCACGCCGTCATACCGGGTGCGCCGCTCATACCGGAAAATGACCCCACGGTGCTCTTTACCACAGCGGGCATGCATCCGCTGGTTCCCTACCTGCTTGGGGAAACGCACCCCGCAGGAAACAGACTGGTAGATGTGCAGCGATGCCTCCGCACGCAGGATATAGATGAAGTAGGCGATGCCTCGCACCTCACGTGTTTTGAAATGATGGGCAACTGGAGTCTGGGCGACTACTTTAAGGAGGGAGCCATACAGATGAGCTTTGAGTTTTTGACTGAAGTTCTGGAAATACCCAAGGACATGCTCTCGATCAGCTGTTTTGCAGGTGATGCAGACGCGCCAAAGGACGAGGAAGCCGCAGAACTCTGGAAGAGCGTGGGCATTCCGCAGGAACGGATTGCCTTTTTGCCCAAATCCGAAAACTGGTGGGGTCCGGCGGGGCAAACCGGCCCCTGCGGACCGGATACCGAAATGTTCTACTGGGTGGGGAAGGGTGAACCGCACGACAACCCCGGTGTGAATGAGCAGGACTGGATGGAAATCTGGAATGACGTCTTCATGCAGTACAACAAGAATGAGCATGGAAAATTTACACCGCTGACCCAGCAAAATGTGGATACGGGCATGGGGTTGGAGAGAACAGCTGCTGTAATGCAGAAGGTGAAAAACGTGTACGAGATTGATGTGCTCAAACCTATTGTAGGTCACATCCTCCGTCTGCATGACGATGTGGAGGAACAGGTAAGCGGCACTGTGAAAGAGGAAACACTCAGACATGCACGAATTATGACCGACCACCTGCGGGCGGCCGTGTTTATTATTGGGGATGGTGTACGGCCGGGGAACGTGGACCAGGGGTACATTCTCCGCAGGCTCATTCGCCGCGCCATTCGTTCTGCGCGCGCACTGGGTATAGAGCACAGTGGCATGCTCACACCTGCCATAGCCGAAACGGTAGTGCAGCAGTACGGGGACTACTACGGTCACCTGCGTGAACATGAAAAGGAGATCCGGGATGTGCTGAGCCACGAAGAGCTACAGTTTGGCAGGGCACTCAACGAAGGGCTCAAGCAGTTCCAGAGAGCTGTGGAAAAGGCCGGAGATACGCTGGACGGCGAAACGGCGTTCCACCTGTACGATACGTACGGCTTTCCCATAGAGATGACACAGGAACTTGCAGCAGAGAACCACATGAAAGTAGACAGAACAGGATTTGAAAAAGCATTCGAAGCCCACCAGGATCTCTCCCGCAAGGGAGCCGAACAGAAGTTTTCGGGCGGACTCGCCGACCACTCAGCCGAAACAACCAAGCTGCACACGGCAACCCACCTGCTCAATGCCGCTCTGCGGAAAATTTTGGGCGATCACGTGTACCAGAAGGGATCCAATATCACGACCGAACGCCTGCGCTTTGATTTTTCACACGATGAAAAAATGACACCGGAGCAGGTGCAGCAGGTGGAAGATTTAGTCAATAAAGCCATACGGGAAGATTTGCCGGTTTCGTATCACCTTACAACGGTGGAGAAAGCAAAGGAAGAAAACGCCATTGGCGTCTTTGATGAACGGTATGGGAGTGAAGTGAAGGTGTACGTGATAGGGAATGAGAGCATTACTTTTAGTAAGGAGATCTGCGGTGGGCCGCACGTTGCCCGCACCGGCATGCTCGGCTCCTTCGAAATAAAGAAGGAAGAGAGTTCTTCCGCAGGTGTGCGGAGGATAAAGGCGGTGGTAGAAGGAGGTCCTGAGGAGATTGAGGTTGCTCAGCAAAAAAGTTGTTAGTTATTTGTTATTGGTGATTTGTAAGGAAAAAAGAGCAGAGGATCATCTTTGTACAAATAACCAATAACCAACAACAAATAACAGATAAAAAGATGTACACTGTCGCGCATGCGCCCCCTTCTCCGCATCGGCTTCCTGCTTGTTCTCTTCCTTCCGTGGAGTGCACATGCTGCCTGGGAAATGGAATGGGGTTTTGCCAATGAAACCTTTCAGCAATCGTGGCAGGTGAGCGGCGAACCTGCGCTTAAAATCACAAAAGACGGCATGCTCATCACCACAAAAGCAGACAGTATTTTGGGGCGCAGTATAGAGGCATCGCACCCCATAGAGGTCGTTTCTATAGACTACAAAGCGGTCGTACCCGCAGAAGGTTGGTTGTACTGGCACAAGCCGGGTACCCCGGCGGAAGACCTCCTGCGTATTCCCCTCTACTTTAGCAAAACAGAGGGAGTAGGGACGGTGGGCATCAACATGCAGGAGTACCAGAAGCGCCTCTACGCCGACTTTATAGGCATTGGCATTCCTGCACACGCAGAGGTACTCATTGCACGCATTTCGCTGCAGAATTGGAGTCTATCCGAAAAAACGCTGGAAGCTTTCAAGTCATTTTGGACATTTGATATGCGCCGGCCTTCTTCGGTCAATTTTCTATGGGGACCGCATGTGGTTTTTAACCCCACGGCACGAAAGCTGATGTTTAGTGTGACTGAACCCATAGACCAGTCGGCAAACAGATACTTCTACATCGTCATACTGCTGGCAACCGCATGGGCCGTATGGAACGTACACAAGCATCCGGAAAGGCGCGCAGCCGTATGCAAGACCCTGTTTCTCCTCCTGGCAAGCCTGTGGGTGCTCTACGATCTGCGCATGGGGAGTGAGTTCCTGAGCTATGTGGAGCGTGATTACCGCACCTACTGGAGCAGACCTTTGGGAGAGCGTACCTTCCGTGAACGGTCGTACTTTAACGACTTTGCAGCCGGTGTGACGCCGCTGGTGCAGAACCGCGATCGCTACATATTCACTGCGCCGGACCGCTGGCCTTACCTCGGACTCATGCGTTACTACACATTCCCGGCTGTTCCCACACACCCCTTCCAGGAAGAGCACTACGTGGATACCTGGGCAGTCTATAAACGACCGGATATTGTGCAGAATGCAAAAGGTGAGCTGGAAAGCGATGGTATTGTTCTTACACATCCCGGAAAAATTCTCCATGAATTTGAGTTAGGATCGTTCGTCTTCCGTGAAACACGACAATGACCCTCTTCCTCCTTCCCGTTGGCCTCCTGTTCCCCACGCTCTGCGGCTGGTTTGCCATCGCGTTACTGGAACGCGGGCATCCTGTGTTGCAGCGCATAGAACGTTGGACGCTGAGTGTAACGCTGGGTATCACACTCACCATGTACCTCTCGTTTCTCTCCGAAGTACTGGGCCTTATCAAATTCACATCCATTGGCCTCTTCAGTGTGCAGATGTTTACAGCACTCGCTCTCGGCATGCTCTGGATGCGCTGCAAAGTACTCTGGTCTCCATCCTCTGCTTTACCCGCTTTGCCTGCATCTCCCCGACTTTCTCAACGGGCACGTATTGTAGTGGTACTGCTCTGTGTGTGGACACTGATAAAACTCCTGGGTGGATTTGCCATGCTCACGGGTACGCCTGCGTACGAAGACGATGTGTACAACAACTGGAATATGCGCGGAAAACTTTTTTACGTAACCCAGGAGTACACACTGGAGTACGAGGCAGGAAACGAGCTGGTGAGCAGTGGCGGAGTGAACTCCTACCCCATTACCGTTCCTCTGTTTAAAACCTGGCTGGCAACACTTGCCGGAGACTGGGACGAAGGGCTGGTGAACAGTATCCACATGGTGTGGTTCCTTGCCACACTTCTGTTGGTGTACTGGACACTGCGCAGAAGGATGCGTAGTACGTGGGCCCTCGGCGGAACCTATCTACTCAGCAGCTTGCCGCTCTACATGGTGAATGCCACCACACCCTATGCCGATGCCTTCCTTTCGCTCCATGTATTTGCGGCACTTTCTCTGCTATACGGGGCACTCATTAGTGAAAAACCTGAACACCGGTACTCGTTCCTACGGCTCGGTGGGTTAGCAACCGCACTGCTCATCTTTACCAAGAATGAGGCGCTCATCATGCACTTGCCGGTTCTGCTGCTGCTCCTGTTCCTCTCGGTACGTGTGCTGGCAAAATCCGAAAGTATAGATCGCAGTGACCTACGGACTGCGGCACGCCACTATGTGGTGTTCATGGGTGTTGTGCTCGTGCCCTGGGTGGTCTTTAAGCTGGTACACAACCTCCCGTTTGGGAATGCCAAGTCCGTTCTGCATCTCACGCTTGCGTGGCAAAAAGGTGTTGCCACCGCCATAGCCATCAACACGTTCTTTGAGGGAAACTGGGCCCTCCTCTTCCCCCTGCTCCTGGGTTTGCTGTTTGCAGCACGTCGGGAAGCATTCCGGTTTCCCACCGCTCTCTTTACCGGCTACCTGTTCTTCGTGGTACTGGGACAATTCCCCCTGTACTTCTTTACGGGTATTTCTACGGAAGCAGTAAACCAAACAGGGTATGCACGGGGGTTTGTGCAACTGGCTCCGGTCGCTGTGACACTGCTCACACTGCTTGCGTCGTCGTTCTTCACTCCCCGGACAGAGGAGTAACCTGTACAAGAGAACGTGAAGCTATGCCTGCGCAGCAGAGCACATTCAACATACCTTTCTCGCTTCTGCATTATATTTTCCTGCTGATTCCCCTTACACTGTCACACATATGCCTTCTTACGCCGCCTTCCTTGGTCACCAGCCACACGTCAGCCTCACAGAGCTTGCAGCTGTACTGCCGGGTTTTTCCATCAAGAAGCGCCCCGAGAAGAAGGTCGCAATTTTTGAGGTGCCGGAACAGGTGAAACCTGAGGTCCTGGACGTACTCGGGGGTACCGTACTCCTGGCGGAGGAAGTGAGTGAGGGTGCACTGGAATTACAAGACATCCCTGTGCTTCTTGCACGTACGCTGGAAAAAGTACGCGGCAAGAAGGTGACCTTTGGTCTGCGGACCATTGCTCTCTCTCCCAAAACAGTGCGCAACCTGTACAGAGATTGCAAAGATCACCTGCGCAAGAGCGGCAGAGCCAGCAGATACGTGGGCAGTGACCGCAAACCAGCCGCATCGGTGCTTCTGCACGATGCCGGTCTGCTGGACGGCAGCAAAGGCTGTGAACTCACTATTATTATGGGCGAAGAACTCCTCTGGATCGGCCGTACCATTGCCGCACAGGATGTAGATGCTTACACCAGACGCGATATGGAAAAGCCCGTACGGGACACCTCCGTAGGTCTGCTCCCCCCCAAGCTTGCTCAGGTGCTTCTCAACTTTGGCCTCTGGCTGGCACAGGAAACAGGCAATAAGAATGCGCTGAAAAAGAAACCTGTTCTGAGCATACTGGACCCGTTCTGCGGCACGGGCGTCATTCCTATGGAAGCACTGCTGCGCGGCTGGCCCGTTCTCGCATCGGACAAGGCGCAAAAAGGGGTGAACGGCTGCACAAAAAACATCGATTGGCTCCGCAAAGAGCATAAAATTTTCAAAAAAGATGCGGAGAGTGCCGTTTGGAAACAGGATGCGCTCAAGCCGTTTGCCCTCAAGGTGCAACCCGATGTCATCGTGACGGAAACAAGCCTCGGCACGCCCCTTTCTGACCGACCGACGCAAAAGGATTCGCTGCGGGAAAAGCGCGAGAACGAAGAGCTGCAGGCAGGGTTTCTGCGCAATGCCGCAGCGACGCTCCCCGGCGTGCCTATTGTATGCACCTGGCCGGTGTGGCGCACCAAGACCATCCCCATTTTCCTCGAAAAAATATGGAAGGTGGTCGAAGAACTCCCGTACGAAACGGTGTTGCCTCTGGCACTGGAAGAACACGACCGGCCCACGCTGTACTACCGTCGCGCCGACCAGTTTGTGGGAAGGGAGATCGTGCTTCTCAAACCAAAGACGGAGTAGTATTGCCGTACTCGGGACTACCCCAAACTATAGGTCATATGTGAAAGCGACGGCTGGAGACGGCATTCCTCCTCCACGGACTGGGTGATAACTTCCGCAACATGATCGGGGCGTGGTACACGGAGTATGCAGCCCTCATGGTCAAAAAATCCCCCGGCTATGGTAAAGCGCAAGGTACCGTAATTGAGGAGATTTTGCAGTATGCCGTGCTGCGCAACCTGCACACCGGGGACTTTGCTGAGTGGAATCTCATTTTCATCATCGCAGCACAGAAGACTGTCATCAAAGTAAATCACTCTCCTGTTTGTAATGAGAATATCGGGCATGCATTCACTCAAAATTTTGTGGAAGAGTACATGGTGCCCTACCAAAACACATACTGAGCTCATGCCGTAGAGTACGGGACCCACCATCCGGAAGGTGCCGGTGAGCGAAGAAGTGGTTCCGAGAAAGGCGATACCAATTGTCAGAAACATGAGGGAAAAGAGCAGGTGTTTGCCATACTTCACCCAATGCGTACTGGTTGCATATAAAAGCCGCTCCTGGTGATTTTCTCTGTCCATTAGAGTGTGAAGGGGAACCAGAACAGTGCACCGGCCAGCGCACAGGTCAGTAGAATGTAAAAACCGATGACCAGACGCTGCCGGAAACGGTAGATGTATGGTTTGGAACCAAGACTCTGCAGCAGATCATCCCTCCTGTGTGAGACGGTGAGAAAGCTGGAAATGAGTACTCCCATGAGAAGAAAAGAGAGTAGCTCCACAATGCCTGCAATGGTCAAATACGTTCCCATGTAGATTAGAGAAGGCGGTAGGTCAGGTACACCTGCACGCTAATTTCATGCTCTCCGGCGGGAACCGCAAGAACGTCATTTCCTCCCCCGCCATATCCATCCATCATGCCCCCCTTTCCACGGATGGGTTCCGGCGCATTGGAACCCGACTCGCCGAATCCTACAATTTCACCGAGTTCCACACCCAGTTGTTCTGCGAGTTCATTGGCTTCCTGTTTAGCCCGTGCAATTGCTTTTTCCCGTGCCTGCATGCGCAGTGTCTGGTAATCCTCTATACGAAACTGCACACCCCCCGACTGATTCGCACCGGCTTCGGCCGCCCGGGAAAGCACAGTCCCGACCTTCGAAAGCTCACGCAAACGTACGGTGACGCTCTGCCCTGCTTCAAACCCTCTGGGAATTTGTTTCCCTTCCACCCAATCATATGCGGGATTCAGCCACAGAGATTCCGTACGAATGTCTTTGTCTTTTACATCCAACGCCTTTACTGCCACAAGAACTCCCCGCATGTGTTCCTGGAGTTCCTGCATGGCAATTTGAGCAGTTTGCTTTCTGCCGGTCTGAACGCCCAAACTCAGTTCGGCAAGATTCGGCTCGGCAAAAATGGTCGCTTCGCCCTGTACGGAGATACTCTGCATATTCTGATGTTCCTGAGCCCAACGTACACCCACCAAGTAGAGCAAACCTCCTATGGCACTCGAAAGGAGTAATGCAAGCGGAAGACTTGAGGTAAGAATATTCTTATGATAACCATTGCCGGCTGGGATGAGTGTTTCCATGGGGAATTGAGAAAATGTAGGGGATACAGCTATAGTGTGAAGTCCACACCTTAAGGAAGCATTAAGAAAGGGCAGAGATGTGTGTCTCTGCCCCAGCGAAGCAATGCAATGGAGTTTTGTGTGTTACTTTCTGACAGTGCGCAGTGCCGTGCGGGCAAGAGCTTCCTTCTTGATAATGCGCGCACTCTTACGCGCTACAGGTGCTGTGCGCTTTACAGCCAGATCCTGTTGCCTTGGTTGCATGGCACGTATCACTCCTCGTGAGTTGCGTGCCTTGGAGTTACTGGAGGAAACGGGCACACTGCGTACACGGGATGACTGTGTGCAGATACTCGTATAGTCCTTTGCAGTACGTGTGAGGGTATTCGTGGGACCCATAGGACAACGGGTAGAACTTGTGCTGGCCGCAAATGCGGGAGTTGCAGAGAGCAACAAGGCAGAAACGAGACCGGTAGCCATGACTGTGGCTTTATGCAGGCGCACGCCGCGAACAAGAGAGAGGCATTCCATGGGAGAAGAGAGGAAAGAAATGAAAACAATTTCATTCTCCTTCACACACCTTAAGAATAGATTAATGGGCAAAAGGTGCCTTGTACTGTGGCATAACCTACCGCTAAGCCATTTTGTATTGCTCTTTGGATTCTGCGTGAGAATTGCGATCTACAGCTATGATTCTGTCGTACAGCAGTAGGTAGATGACCAGATGTACTATACTGAACAGAGCAAAGATCACCAGAAGCGGCGTGGAGAGTTTTTCAGGCGCAAAGACTATTTCAATAGCCGGAGCAATGATCACAATTTCTATAAGGTACCGGATGGCAATGCGCCCTGTTTCCAGGTAGGAAATAAGGATTTTGAGCGCCTTGATGAACACCAGAACAAAGGCAGTATCATGCAGGAAGTTGCGTGCCTGCGGGTCGAAGACCGAGGCTTCTAAAATATCTCTCACTTCGGTAGCCATAAAAATGAGCAGCGCAATGATCACACCAAAAATAAGCACGTGGATGAAGGCGCGTACACATGCTATGAGTATGTGGTTCAGACGTGCAATGGCACCCTTCCGCTCTGTGGGAAGGGTGCCCTGTGCATGGTGGTTTGTGTGTATCGCCTGCATATGTTTAATTCCTGTAGCTCGTGGAGTTCACACTGGAGTCATCCAGTTCTACCCAGAACACGCTTGGCGAGCCCGCACCGTCACTATCCAGCAGCTCAATATGGCTGTCACTCACTCCGAATGCAGTTTTCTTCTGGTCTGTTATAGCCTGAAGCGAAACCTGTAGTGTGGCATTCTTTCCGGCACCACTGGGGTTTGTAATAAGACCACGGAGCAGGAAGACCGCGGATTGCCCCTGACTGATAACGCTGCTCACCACGGCTGACTGCAGACCTGTGCACGAGACGTAGAAGCTGCCGGAGATCCCTCCACTGAGCGGCGTACCGGAACTATCCAGAGCAGTACATTCTTCCTCTATGCCGGAGCTTGCCGTATTGGCTATGCGGAATTCAGACGCATCCAGCGTTACATTGCTTGCCGTGACGGTAAAGAGAATTTTATCGATGATCACATCGTTGAGTCCGTTATTGCTGTTACCGTTCGCACTTGCAGCAAAGCGGAATTTGCCGATGTCTGCAGAACCTACGGGAATAGCAGTGCCATTGGGATCGGTATTTGCATTGGTGATGGAAGACACCTTGGACATTACTACGGTGTTCTTCTCTCCCACAATCGCCGCACTGGCCCCGGCGGAGGAACGTCCAATGAATACTTCACCTTCTCCATCGTTGTCTCCGTCGTTAAAGGCCAGGTCCGAAGAGGAAGAAAGCCCACGGCCCTGAATAGCACTCTCGTTGCCAAAGGCATCCGGTGAGAGCCAGAACTGGACCAGTTGACCTCGGGTACCACCGCTCGTATCCGATTTGACGTATGCACGCACAAGGATATCTGTGTCGGACCCTCCGGGAATCACCAGTTGCTGATTCTTCATGCTGGCACAGAATGTTTGCACGCTCTGACCCTGGTGTAAGGTGATCACAGAAACAGATCCGCATCCGGCTCCGGTTGCAAGAGCAAAGGGCTTGGAGTCGCCCACCTTGTAGAGTTCCAGACGGTCTATGGAATTTGCCGTAGAACCGGAAGACGTAATGCGAATAGCTGTAATATCCACAGGTTCAGTATTGGCACGGAATCGTAGACGCAGTACAGCATCGCTCAGAGCTCCACCCAGGAGCTGACGTGCGCGTACAGGAGTAGATGCTTTGGTCACAAACAGGTTGCCCTGATCACCGATGGTCACCACTACAGATACAACAGTACTCACTGCAATATCGCATGTAGTACCACTGCACACACCATTGGTCTTTATACCCGAGATATTTGCTCCATCGACTTTTTCGGCTTCAACGTAGTTTGCTGTGGTTGTTGCAAATCTCAATTGCAACTGAGTATTGATGGGTGAGGAGGAAATGCTGCTCCGTACCTCAAAGACGCGCGTGGCAGAGGCGGGCACTACCGATTTTGCACTCACGAGCCTGTTAAAGGTCACAAGGCCACCCTGTGCGGCCACACCGGTTTCAAGGATGGTATCTACCTCCGAGTCTCCGTTTGTATCTACCCAGAGCGTGTAGTTCTGGCCGTTGAGCAGAGAACCTGCCTGAGCTTCAAAGGAGAGGCGTGTGAGAAGAATATCCCGTACGCTGCTTGCCCGTGTTTCAAACCGGAGCAAGGGGACATTTTTGGCACTACGCACAGCTATGGCAGTATCTCCCATATCCTGCACTGCAATGGTAAGTGTCGCATCTGCAATGGAATGGAAATTGCCTGCTATGCTGCCGCGTGGGCGCACGTCTCCAATGCGGTCACCGGTTGAGAGTCCCTCTACACGCATTTGGTAGGCAGTCTGCTTGGAAGAGAGCACACCTCCGAAGTCACACCCCACTCCGTTTGCCACAAGCGTATTGCTGGTGGTGCGCGTGTACTGCGGCTCACCACACAGGAACACACGGAACTTATCGCCGGTGAAGGGATGGTTGCCCGCACCATTATTCGTAAAGTCCACCTGAAACTCCCAGAGTTGCTTTCCGCGGACTACAAACTCGTCCAGACGGTAAATCTGGTACGTCTTGCTCGCAGTGGTTTGTGCATCGTTGCTGCCTGTAAGGCGCACCGCACTCACGGTCTTTCCGGTAACGGTATTGCGCAGTTTGACGCTCTTGAGTAACTCATGAATTTCATCATCCGATGCACTGCTGCCGCCTCCGAGTCCGGCTCCCTGTTGGTTTTGCGCAAGCACCAGCGCATACATGCTGCGCACGTTGACCGGCTCGTCACCGGAGGTAAGCAGCACTTTGGCGAGTACGGCACCACGGTCGTCCGAAGCGTAGGTTTGCTGCGAAGGACCATCCACTTCCACAGTAAATCCTCCCGCATCTATAGCTACAATGGTAGGTTCGGATGAGGTGGAAATGCTTACCCGTGAACCGAATGTCTTGCTGTTTGCCGCCTTGCCGAACACGGAACCGATGGCGAACAGATCAGATTCCTCTTCCAGCCCCATCTGAATGGTGCGACCGGCACCACCCATAATGTCCGCAACCACTTCCAGTGTCATCTTGTCACCTTCGGAAACGGTGAAGGGAGGATTGAACGCAAGAAGGATGTACTCCCCCTGTGGACGCTGCACTACTTTTGTAAGCGGAGTGCCATCGGAGCGCCTGAGACGTACGTTCTCCAGATCACCCGCTTTTATGGAACCATCCTGTTGCAGAAGCATAGAGTACAGTGTCTGACGTTCGACCGAATCCGTGGAAATCTGCATTCTTCCTACGACCTTTGTCTTCTGACCCACTTCCAACGAACTCGGTGTAACAGAGCGGTACTCCACGGAAACAGTACCTGTTTTGACCGCGGCAACAGAGAAGGTAGGACCCTGTAGAGGGAATGTTCCACGCACACGCTTGGCATTGTTCTGTATATCATTTACCGAACGAAGAGCAAACCGATGCTGACTGCTGGTTTGAGCAGTGGTCTCAAAGTCTGCAACAACATCCACAGTCACCTTCTTGCAAGCCTCCACAATGAGAGGCTTGGGGAAATACAACGTTACAGTACCCTCCTTTGCTTCTATGGAACGCTTGCGTGTGATGCGTTCACCATTCACCAGAGCGTACACACCGTCGATATCCGTACGGAGTCCCTGACCTTCTCGTACAAGGGAAAGGCTCTGAATGGACACACCGCCATCACAAGATGCAGAGAATTCCAGTGAGAGCATAGGCATACGTAAGGCACCTTTTGGGAGACCCTGACCCTGCAGTTGCGCTGCAGACACACGCACATCCAGCGTGCCATCGGTTTCCTCCAGAGGCACAAACCCTGTAAAGGTGCCGGTATCCAGGAACGGCTTGCCATCTTTGGTGAGCATGTTACTCACCGAAAGCGTGTACCGTTTACCGGGTTCCAGATCTTTATTAAACCGCAACTCCACGCCGTTGTCCCGTACCAGTGTGGCAGCAATCACCTGCACTGCAGTCGTGTTTTTCAGCGCATAGCGCAGCGTGTCTCCGGCGGACCCGGGGTTCAGGTCTGCATTAAAATCAATCACAACAATATGTTTATCCAGAGGAGTAATGCTCTGAATATGTGGAGTTGCATGCGCTATCTCTCCGCAATCCACACCATACGTAAGATGCTGCCGTGCACGGTCCACAATGGCAGCCATTTCAGCCCTGTTCATGGTATCGGATGGCCGCACATACTTGGTCCTGTCATCTCCTTTCAAAATACAGTGGTCTGCAGCTGTCTGGATCACATCCATATACCATGCACCTACTGTGTTATCCGGAAAATAGGGCGCCGTGCCCAGAGACTCAAATCCAAATGACCGCGCTATGAGTGCTGCGGCCTCCGCACGGTTAATGGAGCCATTGGGACGTGCAATACAGGGATGAGTACCATAGCAGTCTCCGTCTCCCTTCATCCACCGCAGACGCGCAGCTTCTTCTATATATGGGAAAAACCATTCACGAAGCGATACGTCATCGAAATTGGGCGCCTGGGGAGAAGCCTGTCGTATGCCCCCTTGTACGTCGATCATGAGCTGCACAAATTCTGCACGCGTCGCATTGTCACCCGGGCGAAACCTGATACCCTCACGGGAGAAGTAGCCCTGCTGCTGCAGACTGTTGACTGTTTCTGAAAACCAACTGTTTGTTGGCACATCTGTAAACGCAGCTAGCGACTGTACGGGCATGCCCAGTACAATCATGAATAAACAGATATACATACAACCTTTACGCAGGGAAGAGTGTGTACTTGTGAAGCAGGATTCCATAACAGAGTAGGGGGAATGCAATGGCCACGACGGAGTAAAGCCGCAACCCTAAAGTAGCCTCATAGTACAAGCGCATTCTTAAGAGAATGTTAAGAGAACAGACTGCAAAAAAAGAGAGAGAAAACAGCCTATGAAAAAACAATGGTAAAGGAGGTACCCACACCCTGAATACTCTGTACTTCAATATGCCAGATGTGCGCATCCGCAATTTTTTTTACGATACTCAGTCCTATGCCGTGGCCACCGGAGGACCGGGAGTCATCTTCCTGAAAGAACGGGTCGAATACGCGGGCTTGCGCCTGAGGATCTATCCCCTTTCCCTTGTCCTGTATCTGCAGGGAACCCTGTTGCACCACCACACGTACCTCCCCGCCTTTCTGGCTGAATTTGATGGCATTGCTCAGCAAATTCGCAATCAGCTGCTGCAGTAGTGACCGGTCGGCGACCACCTGCGACTGAGCTGTGACCTCTTCCACTATGAGCACAGAAGACTTCTTTGCCTGGGCTTCGCAGTCCACAACCACCTGATGCACCAGTGCGGAAAGATCGCACTCCTCCTTCTTAAGAGTGTACCGAGTAATTTTGGCAAGCATGAGCAACTTGTTTACCAGAATATTCGCCATGGCAATATGTGACTTTGCTTCCTGAATCCCCTCGACAAAATCTTTGGATCTCAGCGCAAGATCCAGTGCACTGTTGGCAGAAGCCAACGGTGTTTTGAGCTCGTGACTTGCGTCCTGGGTAAACGCATCCAGACGTGTATACATTTCCATAGCAGGCTTGAGACCGAGACCGGAAAACAGCAAGCCAATGCCGAATGTGAGTAAAGCAATGAGCGTGCTCTGGATGAAGATGGCAACGGCCTCTTCCCACAGGTCACTCCACAGTATGTGGTACACCTCAGCAACCTGCAGAAAACCCACAAGCTGATCTTGTGCATCTGTAACAGGAAAACTGAGCACACGGAAGCGGTCGTTTTCATTACGAAAACTCCATGGTGTTTGCGATAGTTGCTGTTCCTGCGCAAGAAAAATATCCCCCTCGTAGACCAGCACTCCTTCTGTATCGAACAATCGCGTACGAATGAGATCGCGTTCCGTAAAGTGATCTATGGAAAGCGACGCAGGATCCTCCATGGAGAGGATAATACGACCGGCATCCTGAGCAATGTTGTCATCGAGTTCGATGAGATAGTCTCTGTAATTTAGGGGAATGAAAAACAATCCCTGCACAAGCAGGAGTACAAACACAATCAATGTGAAGTACAGCGCAATGGTGTAGCGAAGGCTCTGAAACATCAGCTCTGCGTAGAAATCATATAACCGGTACCGGGAATCGTTTCTATAAGATCTTTGCCAACCTTTTTCCGCAGGTATGCAATGTGCACATCCAGTGTCTGTGAAAACATGAGCTGGTCTTCCTGTGCACCCCAGACATGGGAAATAATACTCGTGCGCTGCAGGGCACGGTTTGCATTGCGCATGAGGTACTCCAGCAACATGTACTCCTTAGGGGAGAGCGCAATCTGCTTTTTCCCTCTGGAAACTATCTGGGTATTGGCATCCAGACACACACCTTTTATGTCGAGTATGGGTGAACGGTTCTCAGATTTACGCCGGATAAGTGCACGAATGCGCGCAAGCAGTTCTTCCATTTCAAAGGGTTTGCAGAGGTAGTCATCCGCACCTATGTTCAGCCCCCGCACCACGTCTTCTGTTCCTGCCCGTGCCGTAAGCATAAGAATGGGAACATTATTCTCCTGCTCACGTAGCAGCCTGCAGATCTCTCTGCCATCGAGCTTCGGAAGGTTTAAGTCCAGTACAATGCAATCATAGTTGTGCACGGATGCCTGCTGAAACCCCTCCTCACCGTCAAACACAGCATCGGCCGTACACTTCTCCAGCAGGAGATACTTTTGAATGTTGCGCGCCAGAGCGTGCTCATCTTCTATGATCAGAATGCGCATAGGACGCATTGTACCCGTAACCGGTGCTCCCTAGTAGGGCGTTCCGTAGCCTTTCCCAAGCGTGAAAAGAACAACGCTCATTTAATTGCAAAATATTTGCATCTATAAAATCTCTCCTATACAATACGCTCATGCAACACTCCGTCTCCTCGCTTCTGAAACAACACGGTCTGCGCGACACACAGTCGCGCCGCCTCGTACTGCACGCCTTAGTAAAAGGTAACAAACCACTCTCGCAAAAGGAAGTGTATGAAACTATCAAACGAACAGACGGCTCCATCAATCTGGTGACCGTGTACCGCATCCTCGAAAAATTGGAAGAGCTCGGGATGGTGCACCGGCATCTGAGTTCAGGGGGATTCGTGCTCTGCTCTCTGGAGGGGCACGCCGGGCATCATGTTTTTTTGAGCTGCCAGGACTGCGGCAAAGTGGAAGAATGTGCAGACCCGGAACTCTGCAGGCACGAAGACCGCATAGCCCGGAGTGCAGGATTCATTCCGAAAACGCACCTGAGTGAATTGCTGGGCCTCTGTTCCTCCTGCCACACCCGTTAAAGAACTCCTACCCTCTTTCTTCTTGCTATGACCAACCTTCCCATTTTTCTCAGCGTATTCCTGGTGAGTCTCGCCTCTCTTACGGGCGTCTTTCTGCTTTCGTTCTCCACACGTTTTCTGCAGAAAGTATTGCTGTATCTGGTCAGCTTTGCCACCGGTGCGCTCTTCGCGAACGTCTTTTTACACATCCTGCCGGAAATGACAGAGACCACTGGGGACATACACACTTCATTCATTCTTGTACTGGTGGGCATTGTGCTCTCTTTTGCCATAGAAAAGTTTATTCACTGGCACCACTGTCACAATCTGGAGTGCCACCACGCCGAACCGGTGGGCACCATGGTACTCATAGGAGACGGCGTGCATAACATGACCGACGGCATCCTCATTGCCACCACGTACCTGGTAGATGTGCAACTCGGTATAGCCACCACTATCGCCGTTATTCTGCATGAAATACCACAGGAGATCGGAGACTTTGCCGTCCTGCTCCACAGTGGATTTTCCCGGAGCAAAGCGCTGCTCTGGAACTTTGTGTCCGCACTCACCGCTTTTATAGGAGCATTTGCGGTTCTGCTGCTCCGGGAACAGATTGGCGGACTGGATCAGATGTTACTTCCCCTTGTTGCAGGAAACTTCCTGTACATTGCAGGTTCGGATCTTATTCCCGAGCTGCATAAGGAATCTGTGACGAAGAATATGGTGTTCCAGCTTATTACCATGATTGCAGGCATTTTACTCATGTATTCTCTGGTCCTTGCAGAGCATGCGGAAGACAAAAATGTCCATACGCCAGAACCCACAACATCCACGCAGGAGCACCTTTCCTCGACCCATGACCTCATCCATATTTCTGCGCCTCAGCCGGGAGAGCGGGTTGGAAATCCCGTCATCATCACCGGAGAAGCCCGGGGCATGTGGTTCTTTGAGGCGGTCTTCCCTGTGGTACTACTGGATGCGAACGGGAATGAACTTGCGGCTTCATATGCCACAGCAAATGGAGAATGGATGACAGAAGATTTTGTCTCGTTCACGGCTTCTGTGTCTGTAGAAAAACCAGAAACTCCTACCGGCACTCTGGTGCTCAAGCGCGATAACCCCTCGGGCCTGCCGGAATACGATGCAGAAGTGCGCATACCGGTGCGGTTTGAGTAGAAGATCGACATAGAGATATCTCTTCCTCTCCACAGGAAATCACAGCTCTGTCATGTTTTCAGCGAACACGCAGTGAACAACTGTCTTTTAAAGGAAAAAATAGAAAAAAGCACATCGCATAGTCTCTGTGATTACAGAACATTTTCTAAAAAATAGATCCCCCTTTGGGTAAGAGTGGAGTCACTCAAACGTCTCCTTGTGTACCAGTGCGCACTTTTTTATTTCTCTCCCCCTTTACGGCCATGAAAACATTCAACCTAACAGCGCGGGCAAAAACGATGGGCGCCATACTGGCAGGAAGTATCCTGCTCTCTGCCAGCGCAGCATTTGCGGACAGCATACGAAACGACCTCGATGCGAGTATCGACGCGTCGCTTGAGACCATGCATCTGGTGGAAGGAGGTCTGAATGGTTCAGTACAGTATAGCGTTGTAGCAGAAGATGGAGACGGAGTAGATGGCTGTAACCTTTCAGCCGAGAACGCGCTGGAGGTAAACGTCCTCTCCAGTGACCCCACTGTCGCCACAGTAGACTCTGCATCACTCTCCTTTACAAGTTGTGCCGATGTCTACAATGTTTCCGTCACAGCAGTGGGAACAGGTGAAGCAGAGATTTCACTCACAGAAACTGCTGAAAGCAGTTCGGGCTCCTTTAGTCTTTCGGCAGCATCATTTACCGTAATCGTAGCGGAAATCGACACAACACCTCCGAGAATAGAAGCGGTCCTCTCCGCAGAAGCCAATGCAGAAAGCTGGTACAACAGCCCCGTGGAGGTAGCCTGGTCTGTCTCGGACCCCGAAACAGAGATTCTGGCAACATCAGGTTGTGAAACAGTGCTCTATGCAGAGGATACAGCAGAAACCACTGTAACCTGCGCTGCCGTCAGTGACGGTGGCATAACCGTTGAGTCTGTCGAACTCAGCATAGACCTGACCGATCCGGTTATAGAGATCACTATGCCGGAAGACGGCGCAGAGTACGAACTCAATGCACAAGTTGCAGCGCATTACTCTGCAACCGATGATCTCTCCGGTGTCGCTTCCCTGGAAGGAAGTGTTGATACCGGAGAATGGATTGATACCGGTGTAGAAGGTGAACACACCTTCACCGTGACTGCCGCAGATGCAGCAGGGAACTCTTCATCTGTAGAAGTAAGTTACACGGTTGTGGCTCCCGATGATGAGGATGAAGAGGAGGATGAGGATGAAGAGGAGGATGAAGAGGAAAGCGGCCTGAGGTACGGACAGCACAAAGTACAGATTTGCCACCGTGGAAATGGTGAGATCCAAGTAGCCGAACCGGCTCTCAATGCTCACCTAAAGCACGGTGATACTCTCGGTTCCTGTAAGGAAGACGAAGATCATAGTGATGACGATGATGACCCAGAGGAACACATGCAGCACCAGGAAGCAAACGTTCGTTCCCAGGGAAAGATGAAGATCAAATTTGGCCTCCGGTAGGTTTACATAAAAATGATACGGAGACGGGTGCAATGCTCGCACCCGTCTCTTTTAAACATGGAAACCATAACCTCTCCCAAGCACCAGTATTCAGGCGAAATAACCCCTCCGGCCTGCCGGAATACGATGCAGAAGTGCGCATACCGGTGCGGCTTTAAAAGAAACGGAGATTTTGGTTGGGCGTGTGTTACGGAAGCATAAAAAGGTCTGTACTCTGTGCGTATGACCACCGAAGCGCCGCCAAACAGGCACGACCGTTTTCTCCAACTGTTTCCAAAAGAACCTGCCTTTCG
>Ga0210057_1004060_pt1 | contig 19736 bp, 21 predicted proteins | sample CryGeyCG2114_010_2_FD_183968 | JGI IMG/M metagenome (GOLD analysis project Ga0210057, IMG submission 183968) | Groundwater microbial communities from aquifer - Crystal Geyser CG10_big_fil_rev_8/21/14_0.10 (SPAdes) (version 2) | ecosystem: Environmental > Aquatic > Deep subsurface > Groundwater ...
ACATCTCTGCCTTCGAGTTCAGGGTGTAAGGCATCGAAATCTTCAAATTCTTTCTTAATTTCCGGAGACAACAAACCCTGATCTTTTTCCAAATCCAAAATCCGGCCGGGCTCAATAAACGGAGTCGGGGTTTCGGTCGGGGGAACGGTTTCTGTGGGGGGTGTTTGGGTGCTTTCGGGAGGCGGAGTCACAAAACCAAACCTTTCACCCAACTGACAGGTGGCCAAGGACGCTACGGTTATCAGGCTTGCGCTCTTGTACCAAAGCGGAACTCTTTTCAATCTTTCTGCCATATCTTTAGGACTTTTGGGCAGATCAGTAACAAACCTTATTATTCTTTCTTTCAACTCGGCTTATTATAGGCCTTGGTGTCAAGTTTGGCAACCGGTTATGAAATTTCTTCCTTTGATATTCCTGCTTCTTTAATAAGCGAGTTTAAAGTTCCTTTTGGAATATTTCTTAAATGATATGGGATTATTGCTCTTCTTCCAGTTTTGGGGTGATACATGACAACGTGATTCCCTGATTGACGATCTTCGACAAACCCGGCCTTTTTCAATCTTTTAATTAATACTTTAGGTTTTATCGCAGGCAGTTTAGGCATGAGCAAATTGGATACCCGAACTTTGAACGGAAACTGAGGTTAAAAAAACATTTTTTTCTTCAACTACCTTCTCGCCATGTTTCACCATAGAGGCCACGTAACATCCAATTGCGTCTTTGGCCATCTCCTGGGCCTGTTCTATGCTTTCACTATAAGTAACACACCCTGGAAGTGATGGAACAATGGCCGTGTAACCTCCTTCCGGTTCTTTCTTAAGAATCACTGTATAGTTTTTGATCTTCATGCTATTAGTATAACATAAAACGTAAGTGACTTTTAGGTCAAGTTTGCAACATTGAACATTATAGAAAAATTACGACCGTGATTTTTGTAGCAGATGTCAAACATCTGTAGGGTTTGGGGGCAAGTTTGGCAAGTGAAGAAGAGTTATTATTCTTTTGCCTGCATGCCCAAAAGCCAGAGAACGGCTTCTTTTTTGTAGCGCCTGTCGCCACGGGAGTTAATTCTTATCGCCGGCAGTTTGCCGCGCTTTCCCCATCTTTTAATAGTTAAGGGGGAAACTCTCAAAAGTTCAGAGACTTCCCGAACGGTTAACAAATCCGGAAGGTCTTCAAGTCTAATTCGCTTTTTTGTAGTTTGATCCATTTTAATAATGTCTTGTGACTATCGTTAATCTTTCTTAGTCGCAAGATATCAAAGGGTAGCAGGAGTGTCAAGGGCCATTTACGCTACACGTTCTTTGAGGGCGCGGTAATATTTTTGCAGATAATCCTCAGCCTTATCCCAATTTCCCCTGTTTCTTTCTACTGCCGCCAAAACCCGTAAATGGGCTGCCTTGGCGGCCTGAAAAAGGGAAATCCGGTAAGTTTCGGCCAAGTATTCCCGGGTGGTTTCTTCATTTTCCCCTTTTTCTCGGTGCATCTTCACTTCCAGGTAAGCAACCAGCCTCGGTTCAAAAGCAAGTTTGAGTTCATCGCGCACTAGCGTGTAGAATTTTTTCATTTTTAGAACGGCTCTGTCATATTTACTTTTCTTCTCCTCAAGAATTGCTTCAATCAGAAGTCTGGCTGCCTGGCTGGCCAGCTTAGTTGAAAGCCCAAATTGCTCTTTGAGGTGCTTGATGGCATAGTCCCGAAAACGCATCCCTTCCGGAATATTGGCCAGCCTCCACCAGGCCAGTTCAAGCTTAGCGGTGACTTCCGGATTAAATTCAAAGTGTTTGACAGTATCGTTTCCCCCAAATCTCCTCCTGCGTCTTGAGTAATCAAGGATGATATCCCTCAATTTTTCCGGGGTCATATCGGGCAGATGGTCTACTTCCCAATAAAATTCGGCATAATTTAATTGCCAGGGCAAAAACCCGGATGTTCTTTGCTCTCCTGAAGTTCTAATAAATAAGTCAACATTAGGATAGGGTTGATCCCCCGTATCCAAATACGAGCCGAAGAGTTTTTCATCCAGGTCTTCCGGTTTTACTCCGGCTTTAATTACTTTTTGAGTGGCTCTCACGATTTCATCCCTTCCCCCATAATCAATTGCGGCATTAAAGACGTGGCTTTTATTGTTTTTGGTCTTTTCTTCCAAACTTTTAATGTAGAGGGTTAAACTTTTGGGAATTCTGTCTTTTCTTCCTAAATGTACAAATCTAATATCATCTTTCTTAGCTTCTTTCTCAACTTCTGAAACCATTTTCCAATATAGTTTCATCAGGTAAGCCAGTTCTTTAGGACTTCTGTCCCAATTTTCGGTTGAAAGTCCCCAAACGGTAAAGGTGTGCACTCCCCAACCTCTCGCGGCTTTCACCAATTTTCTCACCGCTTCATATCCGGCTTTGTGGCCTTGCCAAGGCTCAAGGCCTTTGGCTCTGGCCCAGCGCCGATTGCCGTCCAAAATCAACGCAATATGATCAGGAATTTGAGTGCCGGTAGGAAACGGGGATTTTGCTTTGAGCATGAGGAAATTATATCATATGGTATATGCCAAACCCAATCTTAGAAAAATATAAAAAACTTGTCTGGCCGGAAATTAAAAAATACCTTAAAGACCCCGTCTACCCTCCTCAATTTAGGCTGCCTTCAAAATTTACCCGAGAGGTCAAATTATACTGGAAAATAAATAAAATCTATCCTGAAAGAAAAGGAAAATATCTAAGACCTACTCTTCTTATCTTAACCTGCAAGGCAATGGGTGGAAAGATCAAAGAAGCCGTTAAAGCCGCGGCGGCGATGCAGGTTTCGGAAGAGTGGATTTTAATTCACGACGATATTGAGGACAAATCCCTTATCCGCCGGGGTAGTCCGGCTCTCCATAAATTGTACGGAAATGAACTGGCGCTAAATGCCGGGGACGTCTTGCAGATTATTATGTGGAAAATTCTCAATGATCTGGGTTTAAAGAAAATCTCGGAAGAATTCTCTGTCATGCTGCTGCGCACCACTCTGGGACAGGGTGTTGAACAAATCTGGACTAACCAAAAAAATAAAACAATCAGTAACCGTGAATATTTTTTTGTCGCCGACAGCAAAAGCGGCTACTATTCAATCGCCGGACCAATGCGCCTAGGAGCAATTATTGCCGGAGTAACCCTCTCCCAAATTGAGAAGATTACCAAGTTCGGCCTCCACCTGGGCCGCTGTTTCCAACTAACCGATGATATTTTAGATTACGACCAGGACAAAAAAGAAGGAAAAGTAACCTTAGCCAACACCAAAGGCATAAACTTCGCCAGGCGCCTGGCGAAGGAGGAAAAACAAAAAGCCGATAGAATTTTTGACAAAGAACTTGGTTTTCTTGCTCACGAGCCGGCCCGCAGCGAACTTAAAGAAATAATTGATTTTATTTTGGAGAGAAAATATTAAACTTCCAACTTCTCCAAAATCATTTTGAACCAAGGCGTATATTTTTTAGAGTTACACTTCAGGTCTTTTTTTAGATCCCCTATCTTCAACCACTCATAACCTGCGATCTCTTCCGGGTTCGGGTCAATCTGACCATCATATTTTCCAACAAAGGTAAGATCATATTCATGCTCGCCCCAAACCCGGTTAGCTCTGGCAGAGCCAGACCCTGCTTTGCAGGGCATTTCAGCTTCATAAGTAAACTTAAAGACCCTCTTTAAAGAAGTTCTGAAACCAAGCTCTTCGTAGAGTCTTCTTTCGGCTGCCTTTTGATAAGTCTCTTTAGGGTACGGATGGGAACAAACAGCATTTGACCAAAAATATGGCCAGGTTGGTTTCTTGACCGACCTTTTGGTATAGTCCACCCCGGGGGTGGATTTATATTGCCACCTCGGTAGATTTGACCTCTTTCCCTAATAAAATGCTCTTGAACAAATTTCCTTTTTTTCCACCATTGACAATCAGAGTTGAAATTCGGTATTTCCTGGCCAATTTCAGGCTTTCTTCGACTTTGTGGAGCATGCCGCCGGTAACATCAATTGATTTGGAACCTCCAAGAATTTTTTTGACTTGGGGAAAATTTCTCGGAGAGATTTTTCTGATCGTCTTTCCGGCCGCATCATATACCCCGTCTGTATCCCCAACCATAATAATTTTATCTATTTTGTAATACTTTGATAGCTTTACAGCAAGAACATCCAGAGTTTTCTCACCGGAGTAAATACAAAAACCCTTTTTGGCATCAAAAATCACATCGCCATAAACAAGAGGGATTAAACCCAGTTCCAAAGCCTTTTTAATTGGTTCTAGAAAAACGTCCTCAAGCTTATCCGAACTGGAATAAATATAACTAACTGGAGAGAAACTAAAGACATTAATACCTACTCCAAGAAACTCTTTTAAAACAATTCTGTTTATCTCTACCGCGATATTAGACACTTGACAAAGCCCCTTAGTGCTATTTTTATTTATCAAACCCATCTGAGTTTGGTATTTCGAGGCAAGGGTATGACCAAAAGAACCACTGCCATGACCAATAATCAAACTTGTATTTTTAAGTAAATTCTTAGCCTTTTTAATCTCTAAAGCCAATCTTTTGATAACCAAAGGACGGGCCGTAAACGGTTTGGCCTTATCGGTAATCACACTTCCCCCGAGCTTAATAAGAATCAGCTTTCTCATTTTCTTTCCTTTTCTCTTCCGCCCCTCTTAAAGACTCTTGTTTTGGAAAAGCAACGTCAACCGTAGTCATGTTATACTTAATTAGTCGCTTTAATGAATAAAAACCCACATCCTCCTTTTGAATCTGTTTATAAAAAGCTGGCCCTGCCTTTGACGAAATTTATCATCAAGCATGTCGGCGGCAACCCGGAGGCGGTTGACGAAGTCCTTTCAGCCACCATGATTGCCGGCTGGCAAGGCTTAAAAACCTTCAAGCATAAAAGCTCCTACTTTACCTGGCTTTGCCGGATTGCCCTCAACAAAATTGCGGATTATTACCGCGACCAGGTCCACGCCAAATCCCAAATAATTGTTCCTCTTCTGGGAAATCTGGATATTCTGGCCGAAGGCGGACTTTCCCCCGAAGAGAAGCTTGCGCTGCAGGAGTTAAGAAAATCTGTAGATAATTGTCTTAATCTTCTGCCCTATGAAAAAAGAAGGCTTCTCTGGCTGAAATACTGGCAGGATCTCTCCACCCGTCAGCTGGCCAAAATATTAAAAATCGGCGAGCGCGCGGTTGAGGGCCGACTTTACCGGGCTAGGCGCACTTTCGCCGAACTTTACACCGAAAAACTTTCAGAGGGAAAACAATCACGGCGTTAAAAATCCTAGCCAAGCGCCAAGGCTGAACCATTAGACGCCAAAACCACTCCAAGCCAGCCTTTTCCAACCAAATAGGGGGAAGTTTAGCTTTTCCAAAAACATAATCAAAAGTCCCGCCCACCGCGATAATGCCTCCCACGTTCAATTTTCGGGCATTTTTGTAAATCCAATTTTCCTGTTTAGGCATACCGAAGCCGACAAAAAGCAAGTCCGGCCGGGCAGCGTTGATTTTCTCTAGGCAATCATCTCCAGAAACAACCTCGCCCGCGGTGTTCAAACGCGGCCCCGGAGTTACTCCGGGAATATTTTCGCCGCCCAAAAAGAAAATCCGCCATTGCTTTTTTTTCGCCAATGAAACCAGCGCCAAAAAAAGCTTTCTGCCCTTAATGATCGGCAAATTGGGCACGGCCAGCCTCAAACCCACGCCATCGGGAACACTCAAATCAAAGGAATTGACAACTGCCAGAAGTTTTTTGTCACGACTGGCCATCACAACCAGTTCGGGATTGGGAGTAATCAGGCTAAATTTGTGCTTATCGGCCAAAAAATTACCTATAGCATTTAGCACTCCCCCTTCTGAAGTGATATTTAGTTTGACACCCAAGATTTGGGCGTATTTAAGACCTGATTTATCCGTTCTAAATTTGCCTTTTGTCATTAAAATAAATAAACTATAAGTTATTAGAAACTATAAGTTTTATTTTTTATTTTTTTTAATTTCCTAAATACACAATTTGTATAAAAAATTAGCTCGAAATTTAACCTCATTTTATCTTTTTTATCCTCAAACTCTCCCCAATGTTTTCCAAGTTATTAGTTATTAGTTATAAGTTATAAGTTATAAGTTATAAGTTATCCTTTCGTACTGACGCTTCTTTTCCAAAGTTCGATGTTTTCCAAAACCAAACCAGTACCCCTGACAACACATAAAAGCGGCTCGTCGGCAACATGGGCCGGCACGCCGGTTTCCTCGGTCACTAATTTATCCAAATTTCGCAAAAGACTGGTGCCGCCGCTCATCACAATCCCTTTGTCGATGATATCGGCTGCCAGCTCCGGTGGGGTATCTTCCAAAACCGCCTTAATTGCCCCGATAATCTGCAAAAGGATGAGTTTAATGGCTTCGGTCACATCGCTGGAGGTCAAGATAATCGTCCGGGGTAAGCCAAAAACCAAATCGCGGCCGGAAATTTCCAGTTTTTCCTCTTTGGCCAAGGTAACCGCCGAACCTATTTTAATTTTAATATCCTCCGCAGTTTGATCTCCAACGATTAAATTGTGCTTTTTCTTCAAAAAATTGGCAATTGCTTCATCAATTTTGTTGCCGGCAATTCTCACCGACTTATGAACCACGACGCCACCCAAAGAAATCACAGCCGCTTCGGTCGCTCCTCCGCCAATATCCACAATCATGTGCCCGGAAGGGGCAGAAACCGGAATTCCGGCTCCAATGGCAGCCGCCAGCGGTTCATCAATCAAATAGGCATGAGCCGCTCCTGCCGAAAGCGTGGCGTCAAGAGCCGCCCGGCGCTCAACCTGAGTACAGCCGGCCGGCACGCAAACCATGACATTAGGCTTAAACAGCTGAAACCGGCTGGGATTAGCCTTGTCAAGGAAATACTTAATCATGGCTTCAGTTATCTGGTAATCGGCAATTACCCCGTCCCGCAACGGCCGGGAGGCTAAGAGGCTTTCCGGGGTTCTGCCCAGCATCTTTTTGGCATCCTCCCCCACCGCCACGACTTTATTATCCTGGACGGAGATTGCTACCACCGAAGGCTCATTGGCAACAATCCCTTCTCCCGCCACCCACACCAGAGTATTCGCTGTCCCCAGGTCGATAGCAATATTTTTCCGAAGCATAATGGCATTATACCAAAACTCAAGATATAATACGCTCATGACTAAAATCAGGGTAATTTTAACCCTAATCACTTTTTTGGTCGTTGGTTTTTTCGGGTCTTTAACCATTTTTTACGCCAAGGGCTACCGACTGGATTTTAAAACCTTAAAATTCCTGCCTAAAGGCATCTTGGTCATCAAATCAAGCCCCACCGGCGCCCAGATTTTTATTGACAGAACCTTCAGGGGCGCCTCTGATTCCAACTTTTCCCTCTCCCCCGGAGTCTACGACGTCGAAATCAAAAAAGACGGCTTTTTACCTTGGTACAAGAGGATGACTATTGAAAAAGAAAGCGTTACCCAAACGAACGTTTTACTTTTTAAAGCCGTCCCCTCCTTGGTACCCGTTACCCAAAACGGAGCAATTTTACCGGCAATCTCGCCGGATTCAACCAAAATCGTCTATGCAGATACCGAGGGTTTGTGGCTAATCGAAGCTTTAAGCTTCCCCATCGGCTTTTCCCGCGAACCTAAAAGAGTTACCGACGCCGGTTTATCCCCCTCGACTTCGCTCGGGACAAGCTGGGAATTTTCCCCCAACGGCCGGGAAATCCTCCTCTCCAGCCCAACCGGCACTTATTTGCTTGAAGCCGGAACCTTTACTGCCCAGAGCCAAATGGTTAATATCACCTCAAAAAAGGCAGCAACGCTCTCCGCTTGGCAAAAAGAATACCGAGATAAACTGCTTCTGCAGGAAAGAAATCTCCCCGGTGAGCTACAGGATGTTCTACAAAGAAAGTCCTCCGCTGTCTTTTTCTCGCCTGACGAGACCAAAATCCTCTACACTGCCTCCGCCTCGGCCAGCCTTACCCCGGATTTAATTCCGCCTTTACCCGGAGCTTCAACCCAAAAACAAAGCAGGGATATCACAATAGATAGCACCTATGTATACGACATCAAAGAAGATCGGAATTTTCTGGTTAATGATAACCCCAACGAGAAGATTTTCTGGCTGGAAAACAACAACTTAATTTTGGTTGAAACCGATAGGATTATCGCGCTGGACTACGACGGCACCAACCGACAACCGGTTTTTTCGGGGAAATTTATCTCCCCCTACGTCTTCCCCTACATCAACACCAGCAAACTTTTAATTCTGACCAGTCTAGGCTCTAGCTCCCCTCCCAACCTGTACTCTCTAAGTATTAAATAGTGTCGGGGGCCCGGGAATCGAACCCGGAACCTCACGGTCCCGAACCGTGCGCTCTACCGTTGAGCCAGCCCCCGCGACCTGGTGTCCCTACCAGGAATTGAACCTGGATTTAAGGTTTAGGAAACCTCCGTTCTATCCGTTGAACTACAGGGACTTGAAGCTTATTTTAACACATCCGCCATCTGCTTAAGAAGAGAAACCATCACCGGCGCGGCCAGGAGACTGTAGCTTTCTACGCCGTTATCGTCACTCACCGTCCAGGGCTTTTGATTAACTTTCACTTTTCTGGCCTTTTTGTCCCAGGAAAGAACATATTCCGGAGTTATCTCATAGTCATCAAAGTATTTTTTAGCCTCCGTAACCGAGACATGATTCCTAAGAAGTATTTTCGGAATTCCGTGGAGGGCAAAAGCTTTTTTCAAAATTTCTTCATCCTTGGCCAATCTCGGTCTTAACGGCTCAATTCCCAAATCATCACCTTCTTTTTCCTCCATCACTGCACCTTTGCAAGCAGGATTGTCACAGATTAAATTGAACTCTTTTTGCCTGGCGTCGTAGTTAATTTTTTGAGGTATTAGCAATTTCCGATTCCGCAAATCGTGGCAAATCGGGCACACGACCCGGTATTTGATCCGCTCGTCAATCACACTTTCCGGAATATCAATCAGGATAAATAAATCGCGAGCGTCGGTAAAGCCGGCCAAGTCCCGAAAGTATAAAGAATAGGAGACCTGGTCTATTTCCCGCGGCAGGCCGTCAATAAAAACGCTTTTGCCTCCAAGTTTTGCCAGTTTAAACTTCAAAAGGGCCAAAATAAACTCGGTAGGCAGAAGTTTGCCGGTCGACCTGCCTAATAGAGCTTTCACCGCTTCGTCAAAAGAGATATATCCCCGGTAAAGCTGTTTAAGTTTTAAGTAATCTTGGCTTTTTTGAAAAGTTTTCCAGTTCGCGTGAGTTTCCCGAACCACATCCCCGACCGAAACCAAAGCCACTCTCCCCTCCCCGAAAATCTCCGTAAAAAGATGGGAGTAGGTCCCCTTACCGGAGTTTTTCTTGCCCAGCAAAAAAGCCATGAAGTTGCCGGTTTTCAAAAACTCTCGGATATGATCAATTTCATCCCCGCATTTAACCTCAAAATATGCTTTTCTTGTTTGGGGAGAAGTTAAATCGAATTTTTTAGTTAAATTCTTAATTTTCGTACCGATTATGGGAAATTCAAGTCCTTTCATTCAAGTAGTTTTTGAAACCTCTCCGGATCGTTGTAATCGCCAATGACGGCCAAGTTCAAACGGGAGGGAATAAAAAGCCTTTTAGCCTCGAATAGAACTTCATCAACCTCAACTTTATCAACTTTGGCAAGAATTTTTTCCGGATTTTCGATCTTGTCCAAAAACAAAGCCTGGTCAGCATAAAAACCATTGACTCCTTTGGTATCTTCCAGCGCCAAAACAAGATGACCTTTCAAAAATTCCTTGGCCTTTCTTAACTCGTAACCCGTAACCCGTAACCGATTGACTGCCAAATCATAATGCTGATCAAGCATTACCTTAACCGCTTCATCAACTTTAGCCAGATTAACACCCGCGTAAGTGGCCAGATAACCGGTTTCCTGATATCTTTCAAAAGAAGTCTTGACCGAATAAGCCAAGCCCCGTCTTTCCCGGATTTCAATAAACAGCCTTGAGCTCATCCCGCCCCCTAAAATCGTGGCCAAGACTGCCTGGCTAAACCGGCCGGGATAATTTCTACCGTCGCCCCTGAAACCCAAAATCAAATGCGCCTGATCAGTCTTTTTGGTCTGGAGTTTTATTTGCGGTTTAGTTTGAGAATTTTTAAACAGTTTTTCGGTTACGGGTTGAGGGTTAAGTGTTTTAACACCCAAAAAATACTTTTTTACCAACTCAATTGCTTTTTTTTCGTTAATCCCGCCGGCAATGGAAATAAGCATATTTTCAGGGTAATAATGTATCTTTCTATATTGGTCAAAGTCATTTCTGGCTATTCGCTTGACGCTTTCGGCTGTGCCGGCCGTATCCCAACCTAAAGCGCTGCCGGTAAAAATCAGGTTTTCAAAAACATCATTGATATGCATGACGGGCGTATCTTCATACATCGCGATTTCCTGAATTATCGTTCCTTTTTCCCTTTCGATCTCTTCGGCTTTAAGAAGCGGGTTCAAAGCCATATCCGCCAACACATCAAAGGCGGTTTCGAGGTGGGGAACGGCGGATTTAATATAAAAATTAGTCCAGTCTTTGGAGGTCGCCGCATTAAACTCCGCCCCAATCGCATCCACCACCTCGGAAATTTCTTTGGCCGAAGGGCGTTTGGCCGACCCTTTAAAAACCATGTGTTCCAGAAAATGCGAAATTCCGTTGGTCCTTTTTTCTTCATTGCGGGAGCCGGTTTTGACCCAAACTGCAACCGTAGCGGATTTTAAGTCCGGCAGAGGCACCGTCAAAACCCGCAAACCGCTTGCCAAAGTATGAAGCTTGTAATCCATGGCTACATTCTATCAGGAGTTTCAATTCCTAAAAGCCCCAATCCGTTTTTAAGAACAATTTCGACTGCTGTCGTCAGCGCAAGCTTGAGGTCTTCATTCTCCCCCCCAATTATTCGATGCTGATTATAAAAAGCATTAAACTTACCCGCCAAATCAAATAAATAATTACATAAAAGGTTCGGTGAGTAAGCGGTCGCGCTGGCGAGAACTATTTCGGGAAACTTGATCAAAGCTCTCAAAATTGCCAGCTCTTCAATTTCTAATTTATAATTTCTAATTTCTAATTTGCCCGGGAATCCCGCCTTGCGCAAAACAGAATTTGCGCGGGCGGCTGTGTATTGCAAATACGGCCCGCTATTGCCCTCCAAAAGAAACATCTTTTCCCAATCAAAAATAATGTCGCTGGCCGGCTGGTGGGACAAATCAAAATATTTAACCGAGCCGATACCGACTGCCTGGGCAGTTTTTTCATCACTATTACCTAACTTCCTGGCCCTGGCAACTGCTTCATCCAAAATTTCTTCCAGTTTGATTACCTGACCTTTGCGGGTAGACATCTTGCCGTGTTTAAAGCGGATTAAGCCGTGAGCCAGATGGACAAATTGCTCATCTTTTACCCATCCCAAAAGCTTAACTGCGGCAAAAAGCTGCTTAAAGTGAAGTGTCTGCTCGGCCCCGACTTCATAAATAAAAAGATCCGGGCGCCAGGTATCCAGTCGATATCTAACAGTGGCCAAATCCCGGGTAAAATAGGTGGTGGCGCCGTCGCTTTTAACCAGCATCACCGGCGGCAAATCGGAAAACTCGATAATCTCCGCCCCTTTACTTTTCCGGGAAATTTTCTTATCTCTCGCTTCAACCAAAACCTGCGGCATTTTATCTTCATAGAAGCTCTCGCCGTAAGCATAATCAAGGGAAACTCCCAGTCTTTTGTAAATCCGGTCAAATTCAGCCAGCGAAGTTTTTACTAAAGTTCGCCAGATCTTTTTGACCCGGACATTCCCCTCCTCAAGTTTCTTAAACCACAGTTTGGCTTCTTCATGCAAAAACGGATCTTTCTCCTCTTCTTTGTGAAAATCCACGTACAAGGATTCCAATTCATCAATAGATAATTTAATCGGGTCAAGATTTTTTCTGGTAATCTGGAAAAGAAGTACCCCAAATTGGGTTCCCCAATCACCTAAATGGTTATCCCCGATCACTTTATAGCCCAAGCTTTTATATAAATTGTATAAAGCCTGGCCGATGACGGTTGATCTTAAGTGTCCGATCCCGAATCTTTTGGCAATATTGGGGGAAGAATAATCAATCACCACCGTCTTTCCTCTGCCTACGGCAGGTATCTCATTGTGTATCAAACTGTCAATTAGAACATCGGTTTTGAGCCAGAAGTTAATAAACCCGGCCTTCGCCGAGGCTTCGGCCGGCAAGCCCGGAATTTTGTTGATTTTGGTTACGATTTCGGCGGCATATTTGGCCGGGTTTTTGGCGCCAGAGCGCATTGCCACATTTGAGCTATAGTCACCAAACTCCTCCCGCTCGGGAAACTCAAGGCTAATCTCCTTTTCCTCTGTTATTTCCCGTAAAGCCTTAATAATCTGGTCTTTCGAATCCATCACCCAATTTTACTACATATTTACTCTCCGATGTTATAATCAACCCAAATGAACCGGAGAGTCTGTTCCTCCCGCTTTAGTGGAATATCCAAAAAGAACTTCCATCAGAGACAACCTCAATATCCCCCGCCTCATCCGTCCTTAATATCTTTATGTCATAATCACTTAGTATCTTTAATGTTTCTTGGGCCGGGTGACCATAGTTGTTTTTACCGACGGAAATAATTCCCACTGCCGGCCTCAACGCCTTAAGGAGATTTTCTGTCAATCCGTTCTTACTGCCATGATGAGGCACTTTGATGTAGTTAACATGTCCGAAAGACCAATTTTGCGCCAGAGCATCGCCAACAGCCGGAACCATATCTCCGGTTAAAACAGCTTTAAAACTCCCAAAAGTAAGAAGTGTTACTATTGAATTTTCATTAGTTTTATCAGGCGTAATTATTTTTGGGGCCAAGGTATCTAACCGAATCTTTCCAGCTCGGATTTTTACTCCTTCTTTAATATTCTCTTTACTCCCCACCCAATTTCTTAGCACTTGATAATCGGAAGTGCTAACTTCCGTGCCGTTGGTCAGAAATTTGTCCACCCGGTAGCGCCCTAAAACTTCAATTAGGCCCCGGTAATGGTCGGCATCCGGGTGGGTCAAAACTACCAGTTCAATTTCTTTATCCCAAAAGGGCAGGTATTCGGCCAGACAGTCCAAAACTTTATTATTGGGTCCGCCGTCTGTCAAAATCTGAAAATTCTTGTAAGTTGCCAAAATGGCGTCTCCCTCTCCGACGTCACAAGCGACAAGATGCAGGTTTTTATCCGGAGAAAGAAAAACAGCCAGCCAAATTGCCGCTGTTGCCAAAATTAAAAAACCGAAAAGATACTTCCAGGTTTTCATAATCTTCCAATTGTCACAAACCACCAAGTCAGCGGGTAGACCAAATAAAGTAACAACTCACCTAACTGGGGCAAAACTAAGCCGACTAAGCCTCCAATTGCCCCGATAATCATGACAGGCGGCACGGTCCAAAGCACCAAGGCATTAAGAAAAGGAGACCAGATATTAAACTGTCCAAATGTAACAAACAGTATCGGAGCAACTCCGATTTGGGCAGCCAAAGAAGTAGCTAAACCTTCCCGAAAAAAGGTAGGGATTGCCGCCAAACGTTCGCGAATTGGCTTTTCAAACAAAATTAAAGACCCTGTGGCGACAAAAGAGAGGTAAAAACCGAGATCAGTGAGCCACAAAGGCTTGACCAAAAGCATTCCCACGGCCGAAATCAGTAAAATCCGCCAGGCTGCGGCAACCTTACCCAATCTCTGGGCCAAAAAGGCCAAACTGCCCATCACAGCGGCCCGGACAATCGGGGCGTCAAGGCCGGCCAGAAGCGCGTAAAGCCAAATCCCCGCAAAAGCCGGCAGCAAAAACCGCCTCCGGGGAAGAAAAACCGCCAAAAAAGACATTAAAAATGAGGCCACGAAGGTCACGTTCATCCCCGAAGCCACCACCACATGGGCCAGTCCGGAATTTTTTAAGCTCTGCCAAAAGTCCGCCGGAATTTGCGATTTTGACCCCAAGACAATACCCGCGACCAAAGAAGCATGCGGTTCGGGTAAAACCGACCGGTAAAAATTAATAATTTTTTCCCGAAGGCTATATAACCAATTTTTATTTTCCGTGACAGATATTAATTTGGCGTTGATCAACTCCCCGCCTTTTACCTCCCCTTCGACAATCACCCTGTCGCCGTAAGAAATTTCGGGATAAAGAGGCAGGTAAATTTTCAGACCCAAAAGGTTAAGGCTTTGTTTAAAAGAATACCTGATCGGTTCTTGGAAAACTCTGGCAGTAATCCGTAAATTTTGTCCGTCAAGATAATGCGGTTGGGTAGCAAAAAACCGAAAAATAATTAAAACAACTAAACTAATAAAGAGTAATTTTTTCTTTAATTTTTTCGTAAACATTTTGAGGAATTCCGCCTTTGGATACTAATTCCAGAGCACTTGAGTAAGGCCGGTGTTCAATGATGTTTTGGGCGTAAACAGGACCAATTCCCGGAAGTGTATCAAGGGTTTTTGCGTCCGCGGTATTGACGTTAATTAAACTACTTTGGACTACTCCCCCTCCTCTGTCTAACGTCGCCGGGGCAAGCCCCTTTGCGAATATGTAGACCTTTTGTCCGTCGGAAAGTTTGGCAGCGCGGTTAATATTTTTGGCAACCCAGTCCCTGTCCGCTCCGGATGATAAACCGCCGGCAACAATTAATAAATCTTCAACCCGGGCATCAAGAGGTAATTTATAAACTCCGGGATTTTCCACCGCCCCGGAAATTTCGACAACCACGTCGGACGCGGCATCCTGCTCTTTTGTCACGGCGTTTAAAACCTCAACTTTATCGGAATTTTGGCTGCCGCCGTTTTTAAAATAAAAAACCCCCAGACCCGCAAAAATTAGTCCGACCAAAAGCACCAATAATAAATAACGGTTTTTGAAGAAAAATTCCTCAAGGTTAACCATTGGCAATTAAACGGTGACAAAGTTTACTAATTTGCCCGGGACAAAAATTACTTTCTTTACCTGTTGTCCTTTGAGATACTGCGATACCTTTTGTTCCTGTCTCGCAAGTTTTTCTATCTGAGATTTGACATTTGAGATTTGACGTTTGACTTCAAGCTGCCCCCGCAACTTGCCGTTTACCTGAACCACCACCGTAACACTCTCTTCGACAACCAATTTAGGATCATATTTCGGCCAGCTTTGCGTATGCACGCTGTCTAGCTTAACCTTTAACCTTTGACTATTAACCTTTAACCTTTGGTAAACCTCTTCAGCCAGATGCGGGGCAAAAGGAGCCAGTATTTTAACAAATAGTTTGGCGTCTTGAGCATTAAGATTCTTTTCATCTTCCCAAAGATTAAGAAATTCCATCATTGAAGCGATTGCTGTGTTATAATCAAATCCTTCGATATCCTCTGTTACTTTCTTTATAGTTTGATGCAGTTTGGTAATTAGGACGTCGGACGTCCTTTCATCGGCAACATATTGATTAAACGCCCGCCAAAGCCGATTAACGAAACGGCCCATACCCTCAATGCCGTCATCCCGAAAATCAGGCGACCCGTCCATCGGCCCCATAAACATCAAGTAAAGCCTCAATGTATCCGCTCCATACTTGGCCACATATTCATCCGGATTAACCACATTTCCCCTGCTTTTACTCATCTTGGCTCCATCCTTAATCATTAAACCGTGGGCAAAAAATCTTGGGAAGGGTTCCTCAAAATCAAGTAGTTTAAGATCATATAGAACCATCGTTACAAATCTCGCGTACATCAGATGAAGTACTGAGTGTTCCGCTCCCCCAAAATAAAGATCAACAGGAAGCCATTTTTTGGTAATTTCTGGATCCCAGGGTAAAAACTGCGAAGAAGCGAGTGAAGCATCTTTCGTAATAGACACGTCAGACGTGCCGGCTCGCAGAGCAGTAGAAAGTGCTGAACCGCTTCGAGCAGACACTGATGGATACCGCAAAAAGTACCAACTTGAATCGACAAAAGTATCCATAACATCAGTTTCTCTTCGCGCGGGCAGCCCGCACTTAGGGCAAGCCACCTTATAGAAATCAGGGTGGTTGGCCAATGGCCCCTTGCCTGTGCCTTCCGGTTTATAGTCTGAAATAGACGGCAATAGTACCGGCAAATCTTTTTCCGGCACAGTTACCCATCTGCATTTTTCGCAATAAACCATGGGAATCGGCGCCCCCCAGTAGCGCTGTCTGGAAACCAACCAATCGCGCAGGTGATAGTTAACCCGTTTCTTTCCCCAACCGTTATTTTCAACTCTTTCCCAAAGACTTTGGTCAGGTTCTTTATTAACTATATCAATATGATATTTTTTAGCAAACTCCAGATCACGTTCATCATGGGCCGGCACGCCCATAATAATCCCTGTGCCGTAATCAGGCGCCACATAATTGGTATCCCAAATCGGCAGTTTCCGGCCGTCTAAAGGATTAACGGCATATTTACCGGTAAATATTCCGATCTTTTCCTTGCCCTCCGTAGCTTTAGCGAAGGACGAGTCATACAACCTTGAAGTTGCCAGAAAAGTGACAGCATTTAAGGTATCCGGCCTGGTTGTAAACACTTCGATATTCCCAAACTTAATCAACATCCCTTCCGATTTCCCGATCCATTCTCTTTGGGCTTTGATTACTCTTTCGCTCCAGTCAATTTTAGCCAAGCCTTCAAGAAGCCTGTCGGCGTACTTGGTAATGGCAAAAAACCACTGCTCAAGTTCTTTCTTCTCAACTCTAGCTTGGCACCGCTCGCACTCCCCCGCAATTACTTGTTCGTCGGCCAGCACAGTTTTGCAGTGGGGACAGAAATTAACCGGCGCTTTCTTTTTGTAAGCTAAGCCCGCTTTAAACAGCTGGATAAACAGCCACTGGGTCCACCGGTAATAACCTGGGCTGGAAGTCGTTACCGTCCTCGTCCAATCATAGCCGTGGCCGATTTCCTTAAACTGCCTTTCATAATTTTTGATCGCCCGACCGGTAAACTTTGCCGGAGGCTCACCAATTTTCAGGGCGTAATTTTCGCTATGTATGCCGAAGGAGTCGTAGCCCATTGGTTGGAAAACGTCTTTGCCGCGCATCCGCATAAACCGGCCGTAAATATCGCTGCCGGTGGAAGAGAAGATCGTGCCGACATGCACTCCTTCGGCCGAAGGATACGGAAACATCCAGAGATTATAAAAAGGGTTTTTGGCTTTATGGATATTCGGACTATAGAGTTTTTCTTTTTGCCACCGTTTCTGCCATTGGGCCTCAACGGACTGATGGTCGTATTTGTCTTTCACTAAAGATATTATATACTTAAAATACCTGCCATGACTATATCATCCCGCAAGCTTGTGGTTCACTCTTTAATCTTAACGACTTGTGTCCTTTTTGCTTTTATCTGGACCGACAACAAAATTTTGGCCGCTTATAATCTTCAATTGGTAGCTTTTTTGCTCATTGTCTACTTCGGCTCCCGGTTCTTTGTCAAAAAACCCGTAATTGACATGTCTGCCCTTTCTTTACTCACTTTTATTTTGGTTTTTGCGACAGGCGCTTTGTCCTCTCCCCTTTTTTTCCTGCTTTATTTCCTGCTCTTCGGGCTGGCCCTGCTTTTTGAACCGGCTTCTTCACTTTTCTTAGTTATCCTTTTGACGGTTTTATTCTTACTCATTCCCGAAAGTCAGGATCTTTTACCTGAACTTTTACAATTAGCCTCGCTTTTTCTGATTGTTCCTTTGGCCGTTATTTTTGGTAAACAATATATCAAACTAAAACGTAATGAATTAGAAGTCAGAGCCCTGGAGAGCGAAGAAAAAACCCTAACCAAGAAAGTCGAAGCCCAAAAAAGCAAAGTCAAATACTGGACAGACGCTGTTCTCGGTCAAAAGTTAGCTGAAATCCAGAATTATCTTAAATCTCTGGAGCAGAACCCTACTACCAGCCAAGAAAAAAAAGATTATCTAAGAAGCATTTCGGCAAAAATCTACGAAACTTATCTTGACGGTAAAGAGATGGAAAAAGAGATTAAAAATGCCTAAAAAAACGTTGGTCTCTGCCCTGATTCTGGCCCAAGCCGTGATTAATTCCCCCAATTACCGGATTCAGTTTCCCAACTTAAACTCCGGGGCCGGCATCCCCTCCTCAACCAATTATAAACTTGATACCACTGTCGGCCAGAGTGTAGCCGGACCTTTTTCTTCAACCGGCTATCGGGTCAAGGCCGGCTTCCAGTACATTCACTCCATCATTCCCTTCTCTTTCTCTATCAGCAAATTCTTAATCGCTTTCGGGACCTTAACTCCACAGGTATATGACACCGACACTTCAACTTTAACTGTTTCGGCGGGAGGAGCCGGAGGTTACCAGGTCACGACCAGGGAAAACCACCCTCTGCAGCTAGGCGCAACTACCACTTATATCCCGGATACTCTTTGTGATTCCGGACCTTGCAGCCAAACTACGGCCCAGGTCTGGACCCAAGCCACCAGCTACGGTTTCGGTTATAACATGACCGGCAATGATATCCCGGCAGCATTTGTTGACAGCACCTATTTCAAGCAATTTGCCGATACCTCTTTAAGTGAAACCGCCCAGGTAGTGATGTCCAACGTCAATGTCGGCGCCTCCCGGACTGCCACGATCACCTATAAAGTCAATGTCTCCGGGATCCAACCGGCCGGAAGTTACCAAAATATTGTTACCTTTGTGGCAACACCAACCTTCTAAAATGAAAATTACAAATTACAATTTACAAATTACAATTTTTTCTTTACTTTTTTTAATCTTTAGTCCACCTGTGGCTTTTGCCCAATCTCTTTCTCTTTCCATCTCTCCCCCGATATTGGAGGTAATGATCATGCCCGGCAAAGAGGTCACGCAAACATTTACCATCACCAACGCCGGGACGGACGGCTATGCGGTTTTCAGTCTGGTTAAATTCCTGCCGCAAGGCGAATACGGCCAGATATCAACCGGAGAGGCCGACAATTCCGGTTGGTTTTCCTTGCCGGAGAAAACCTTTATCCGCAGCGGCGAAACCAAAAATATCACCGTAAAAATTTCACCGCCTCCGACGGCACCTGAAAAAGATTATTATTTCACCCTCTTTTATGAGCTTGAGAATGAAAATTTGCCTAAATTTCAAGATACTTCCGGCAACAGCGCCAAAGCCAAAATCGGGGCAAACATCTTAATCAGCGTATCTTATGACGGTATTCCTGCCAAAAAAGCCGGACCGGTTTTATTAACCGCGCCCAAAATCATTGACTCCCTGCAAGGTTTAACCTACACCTTAAGAGTCACCAACGCCGGCCAGTTTTTATTTAAGCCCCAAGGGATCATTACAGTTACTTCCCTTCTTGGACAAAGGGAAATCTTAAAACTGGCTCCGGCTAATGTTATCTCCGGCTCAACACGAATTATTCCCTGCCTGGAAGAAGAAAATCTGACAGAGTGTAAACTTGAAAAAAAGGTTTTGCTGGGAATTTATAAAGCCGAAGCCTCTTTCACTGCCGACGAGGGCGGTCCCATTAAATATACCAGCCAAACCACCACTTTTGCTATCCCGTTCTCAATTACCTTTGGCATCACCACGATTATTCTGGGCTATCTGACCATCAAAAAGCTAATTAAAAAAACAGCCGCTTGACTTTAGGAAAAGATTGTCAATACAATATATGTGGAATAAAAATGTCTTTTTACAAAAAGGTTTTTTTGGT